>ERZ772897.283-NODE-283-length-63445-cov-10.844266_pt1 | contig 63445 bp, 76 predicted proteins | sample MGYA00512125_ERZ772897 | MGnify/ENA primary metagenome ERZ772897 (study PRJEB29015, sample SAMEA2737660) | human gut metagenome | biome: human gut; feature: human-associated habitat; material: faeces | place: China | collected 2012 ... | reverse complement strand
TTCTCTCTGATCCTCTACGAATACATTTCCGGACATAATGATCGCTTTTGCCTTTTCCCTGGACTCTGCAAGATTCCTTTTTACGAGTAATACATCTAAACGTTCTTTCATTTTTAATCTTCCTTTATCATCAGATAATCTTTTTTTATCTGTGCCACAATGGTCTCCTGATCCAGTCCCACTTCTTTTCGCAGAACTTCTACATTTCCGTGTTCCACATAATCATCGGAAATTCCGATCGTCCGTACCCGGGTCTTCTCACCAGTCTGCATCACATACTGGACAACCTGCTCACCGAAACCACCTGCCAGCACATTTTCCTCGATCGTCACGATCAGTTCATGATCCCTGCAAAGATCGCGGATCAGCTCTGTATCCAGTGGCTTTGCGAATCTTGCATTGATCAGGCTGCAGTGATATCCTGCTTCTTTTATTGCCTTCCATACAGACTCTCCCAGTCCTGACATATGTCCGATGAAAAGGATCGCAATCCCACTTTCGCGGCTGATCACTTCACTTTTTCCATAAAGAATCGGAGTACGGAACTCTTTCAGCCCCTCATAAGCCTCTCCTCTTGGATTTATCCACACATTCATTTTTTGTAAATTAAGTCAAAGTCAGACAGCATATATGAGAAAAGCAGGTGTGCAAACATCATAAGATGTACTTGAAGTTCAATTGTGATAGTTCTTAGACTTTTCTTTCTCTACCCAGCTATCCACAGACACGGATGTCTGTGGAAGTGAGATATGGGACATGGATGTCCCGTATCGAACGGTAGCGGAAACTACCATTACGTATATGAAAAGTCTTAGAAATATCCAATTGAAGCTTCTGGCATCGTTGATGTATGCACACCTGCTTTTCTCATATATGCTGTCGTCCGTACGTTAAGAATGTGTGTTAAACAACAATTTCTATGATAATTTAGTTCCACAATTACTACAGAACTTGGCACCATTTACAGGTGTTCCACAATTCGGGCAGAACTTGTATGTACCAGCTGCTGTTGATGATGTCTGGCTGTTACCGTTATTGATATTATTCATCATCTGCTGTCCCATAGCCATACCCATCTGCACACTCATCATATCTCCAGCGATGTTATTTCCGCCTTTACCTATATTGTCTGCCATAGCCATCTGACCATATTTACCCATGTCAGCTACCATTGATTGCGATGCTGCTTTGTTCTGCATCTTGGTAATCTCTTCTGGGTATGAGAAGCTGGCTATATTAAAATCTGTTATTTCTATTCCAAGCTTACTTATCTGCATATCAAGATCTTCTTTTATTCCTGAAGCAATATCATAAGCATTAGCCTGAAGATTGAACATATCCTTGCCTTCCTTAGATATCCACTTCATAAGAAGCTGATCTAACACAGCAACAACTCGCTCTTTGACATCTTCAACTGTATACATCTGCTTAATACCAGCAACTTTATCTATAAGACATACATAATCTGACACCTTAAATGCAAAGTTACCAAATGCTCTTATAGGCATACCACCTGGAAGTCCTGAATATGGAATAGATATTGGATTCTTAGTACCCCAGTTAACATTAAATTCTTTAGTGTTAACAAAAAGTACCTCTGCTCTCATTCCACTGTTAAATCCAAACTTAAAACCTTTAAGAGTTGATAAAAAAGGGATAATCTGGGAATCTATATCAAACTCCCCTTCTTCCTTAAATATACCTTCTATGTTACCATTATATAAGAATATTGCATCCTGCCCTGGACGGATTATAAGACGGCTTCCTTTTTTTATCTCTTTGTTAGTCCATTTCCAGAATATGCAATCATCCCTGTATTCTTCCCATTCTACCACATTGGAAAACTGATTCCTGAATAACCCCATAGTTTCCTCCTGATTTACTGAATACCCATCTGGGCTTTAAGTGCTGCTAGTTCATCATCTACTGCTGTGTCAGCAGGTTCTTCATCATACTTGGCTGCGAGGCTGTTAATATCTGCTTCTTCTGCTGACGAATTAAGTTCTGCCATAGCATTAGCTTCATCTAGCATCTTGTTAGCTTTAGCTTCCATACGGTTAAAGGCTTCCATGCTGTTATTGGCACCTACAACACTTGAGCCAACCTTGTTGATACGTTCCTGTGCCTTAGCTGCTTTTACTGTTGCTTTGATAGCTGCTCTTTTTGCTTCAAGAGCTGATATGTCTTTAACAAGCTTATCATGCATCTGACGCATCTTAGCAGCATTATCTGCTGCCACATTATATGCCTGTGTAAGTGAGGCCTGAGTTGCTGTAAGCTGCTGCTTCTTTTCAAGGAAAGATCTTGCATCTGCCTCATTGCCAGCTCTTAATGCCTTTTCTGCGTATGACTGCATCTTGTTAATCTGCTCTGTACATTCATCAAGCTCTCTCTTTGCTCTTGTTTCCTCAGCCATAACTGAAGCTGTTTCAGCCTTAACCTTTCCCAGATCACTTTCAAGATTTCTCATATACTGATCGATCATCTTCTCTGGATCCTCACACTTGTCTAAAAGCGCGTTAATATTTGCACTCATAATGTCCTTAAATCTTGTTAAAATACCCATAATATCCTCCCATTCTTTAACAGTGATTAAAAGTCTTTACTTAACTTTCAGCATCAATGTAACTATTATACTATATCAATTATTAAAAGTCACTATTGTTTATAAATATTTATCAGATAATTTAATTGTTTGTTAGTTTTTAATGTATTCTTTTATAATTAATCACATATTGTACTTACTGTTTAGGCATATTCATTACTTTTTCTGTTTTGCTGCACGCTTTGCTTCTTTAGCCTCTTCTTTTGCTTCTCTCTTTTCTTCTTTTATCTCTTCCTTTGTCTTTGGCTTATCTAATGATGCCTTCTTTGCTGTATAATCATCTATAAGACTTTCTATGATATTTTTCTTCATATAAACATCAAAGCTTAACAGACATACAAGCATGAAAAGCTGAAGGAAATCTTTATCCTCTTCATTTTCGACATCGCAAAAGGCCTGTTTTGAAAGTTCTGTTTTTCCTAATACATCTTGTGGCAATGCCTCTAACTGAAGCTTCTCCATATCATATATTTCTTTATATATTGTATCAAGAGCTGGAACTCCATCTGTATTAAAGAACTTATCTGTAAGTGGATTAAGAAGCTTCTGGATATCGCTTATTGAAAGAATATTCTTAAGATAATATATAAATGTTAAAACATATATATGCTCTTTAGAATATTTTTTCTTTACTGGCGGTGGAAGCAGATTATTCTTTGTGTAGTTATTTATCATTGTCTTGGTAAGTATCTTATCATCTTCATGTCTTTTAATATCCGAGAGATGTTCATCCATAAATGTGGTAACCTGATCCATATAAAGGTCAATATTAGGAACATCTCCTGGTTTAATATAATTAAGCTTTACGAGCTTTTTTAATAAAACATCAACGAATTCCTGACTATTTTTATTCATACTATGCATCTCCTATATGCTGACTGCCATAAAACAATCCGCATTAACACTTCTATAATTATTAACCAATATACTTATTGGTTTTTGCAATGCCTTTTAACCTTTATTATATAGTATTAAAAACTATATATCAAGAGGTTTATTATTGATGACATAGTTTTGATGACATAGTATCAATGACATAGTATAGGTGTCACAGTGTCGTATATATCACCCGTATCGTATATAATATATAGGATGATAAAAAATACCAGTTATCAGATGTCATGCAAACGCACGACTACAAATAACCGGTATAATATATATTTACATATATTTATATTACTTATTCTCCTGAGACTTTTCTGTGCTGATGCCGAGTCTTTCAAACACTCTGTCATATCCATCATTACCATAATTAAGTGATCTGTTAACTCTGCTTATGGTAGCTGTTGAAGCTCCTGTCTTCTCAGCTATCTCAAGATATGTCTTCTGCTCTCTTAACATTTTTGCCACCTCAAACCTCTGAGCTAAAGACAACAGTTCATTAATAGTGCATACATCTTCAAAAAAATCATAACATTCTTTAACATCCTCAAGACTGAGTATAGCTTTAAAAAGCTGTTCTACTTCTTTTGACTTTAATTTATCGTTCATATATAACCCTCAATTCCCACGTTGTTCTATGCGTGCTTTTATCTCATTTCAACAGTTTAACACAGTAAAGTTTTACAGTAAATACATTTATGAAAATATTTATTTTATATTTCTTCGTCCTATATATTCTTCATATAATCTATAGTCGCTGTTAACAATAAGCTCCTCAGGAAAATCTGTTTCTTCAAGCACCTTATATACCCTGTCAAAATCACATATGCTTTCTTTTATATGTGCATCACTGCCTATTGATATGCACACGCCAAGCTGTTTGCATAATTTAAGCATTTTAATGTCATTTTCATAAGCTCCCTGTCTTGGACCATCTGGATTAAGAGAGGTATTATTAACTTCAAGAAGAACATGCTTTTCTTTTGCTGCCATAACAAGCTGTTCATAATCAACCGGATATCTTGAATCATCCGGATGTCCTATAATGTTAACGTATGGATTGTCCATTGCTTTTATCAGTGCTTTGGTATTCTGGCCTATATCACCTGGTCTTATACACGGTATATGCAGACTTGCTATAACAACATCGCATCCTTTAAGCCCGTATTCCTTAAGGTCTATACTGCCTTCATAATCCATAATATTAGCTTCACAGCCCATATATATCCTGACACCGTTTTTAACTCTTGGAATTATCTTCATATTAGAAAAATATAATATTCCCGCACTTCCTGGCATCTTGGGCGCATGATCTGTTATGGCAAGATGAGTAACGCCTGTCTGAAAAGCATATGCAGCCATTTCATCTATTGTATTATAAGCGTGTCCACTCACAAGAGTATGTGTATGTGTATCTATAGTATACTTATATTTCATAATAATCCTCATTCTTGCGTGCGAAAAATCTTATTTTTCACACTAATCCTCATTTCTGTACACGTTTTGTGCAAAAATTCTTCAGACAGCACATTTAACGCTTTCAATATTATATACAATTTTCCAGCCATCTGCAACGCATGTGTATAACCATTTTTCTCTTTTTTAACTCTAAGTTATATGCTATAATTTTAAATCATACTAAAGAAGTTCACAACATAATATAAAACATTCTATATGAAGGTGAGTTTTTTACATGAAATCAGATTTTTTTAAAACATTTATTAAATATATTTCTATCGGTATTTTATCATTTGTAATAATGCTGAATTTTACAAGTGTATCTTTTATAAGCTATGCCGATACCCAATCAGACTATGATGAGAATAACAGACAGCTTGACAATCTAAAAAAAGAACAGGCTGCACTCTCGTCTGAGCTTGGAGAGCTTAACAGCCAGCTTGAAACTTTTAGTGACACTCTTAACCTGATAACAGAACGCATGGCTTCAAAACAGCAGGAAATCGATATACTCAACCAGGATATATCCGATATGGAGAATGAAAAACATAAACAATATGAAGCCATGAAGCTTCGCATACAATATATGTATGAAAGTAACGAGTATAGTTTTATGGATGTACTTATGGACTCTGCTGATATGGCTGAGCTACTTAAGAAGGCTGATTATGCAAGACAAATATCAGATTATGACCGCTCTATGTTATCAAATCTGAATGAGCTTATAACAACACTTAATCAGAACAAAATAAGCCTTAACAATGACATGACAGAGCTTGTATCACTTAAACAGCAGGCTGTGTCGCAGTCTGATAACATAAAAAATCTTATAGCTGCCAAACAGTCTAAAATAGATGCTGCTTCCGAAGGTATAAAAAATGCTGAAGCCCTTGCTTTTGAATATGAAAAAAAGCTTGAAGAAGAAGCTGCTGCAAGACAGCTTGAAGAAATAAAGCAGCTGACCAAAAATGATGAAGTCATAAACAACACCCCTGTTAACTATGATACCAGCGACCTTGCAATGATGGCTGCTATAATCGAATGTGAGGCAGGCAACCAGTCATATGAGGGAAAGCTTGCTGTTGGAAGCGTTATCGTAAACCGAATCAACAGTCCTAAATTCGGAAATACACTTCAGGCAGTTTTATATGCACCTTCACAGTTTAGTCCTGTAGCCAGCGGCCGTTTTGCCATTGTACTTGCAAGAGGAGCTGATGCAGAGTGTACTAAAGCCGCCAAAGAAGTCCTTAACGGACATATAACAATCAATGCCCTATACTTCCATATGTATAACAGTGAGGTTGATAAGGGTGGTACCGTAATAGGTGATCACGTGTTCTATTAATCTTTACTTTGAGACACTCACATCTCATTATTATAAAATAATTTCACTATAAAATGCCATATATAGATTAACAGGTACAAAAATACTCTCATCAATCTATATATGGCATAATGTATGATTCTAAATGTTATCAGATTATTTTATAATTCTGAATATCTTATATAGTCTACAGTAGCAAATCCATTTTCTTCATTCTTTACTGTGTTATCATGGCTTACAAACATACCATTCTTAACGCCAACCCAGCGGCCCGCTTTAGCTGTATAACTTACTGCGTTTTCATAAGTCTTTCCGTCAAAGCTTATCTCAAGAGATGCTTCTTCTACAGGTACATTTTTAACAGAAAGTGCCATCTCTTTAGTTTCTGTGGCTCCTGTTCTTTTTACTGTATACCTTAAGTAAACTGTCTTTGTATCATCTGCGAATCTGTCGGCTTCTATAGGCTTTTCATCAACCATCTCCTGTGTATATACTGCCTCACAGTCAAAATTCTGCTTTCCATTAACCGTTCTTAAAAAATATGAACCATTCTTTTTTGCTACTCCTAATGCTGCATAATCAACACCAAGTGATATTATTCCTGCATAGTCACCATCAACAAGTCCATTAAAACTCATCTTAGTTACACATGTAAATTCTGGTGCAGGCCATTTCTGAAGAAGCAGATTACGATAATCTCCAACTGGTCTTAAAGGAGTTGTAGGAACGGCATTAAGCTTTATATATGAACCATCTTCTGCCTTGTTACCATATACATCCGTCTTTGTATCAAACCAGCTGTCGTCATAATTCGCATTCCACTGCCACTGTAACATTAGCGCATCCGAATCAAACTCATCTGTTGTATCAGGCTCGCATACTGGATATTTTGTCTTATCTTCAAGTTCTGACTCTGTCTTTCCAATATCTGGCTTTCTATATTCCATAACTGGTTCACCATAATCGTTTCCTTCCTTGTTAACGCCTATTATTGGCCAGTCATTTTCCCAGTGCATTGGCTGTAAATGTGTTATTCTTCCAGCTGCATATACGTCCTGGAAATGCAGAAACCAGTCTTCACCTGTTACTGTATCTACCCAGGCTCCCTGATGAGGGCCATTCACAGGTGAATCTCCCTGTCTTAATACAACCTTATATTCATATGGTCCGAAAGGATTCTTTGAACGAAGAACTGTCTGCCATCCTGTCTTAACGCCACCTGCTGGTGCAAAAACGTAATAATATCCATTACGTTTATACATCTTAGGACCTTCTATAGTTATCTGGTCATTCTCATTACCATCAAATATCTTAACTTCATCGCCAAATATTCCCATACCATCTGGCTGCATTCTGACTATATGAAGAACACTCTTATATCCTATACGGCTCTTTGCAACACCTGCAACAAGATAAGCTTTTCCATCATCATCCCAGAATGGACATGGATCTATCCATCCAGCTCCTGGTCTAATATTAACAGGTTTACTCCACTCTCCCCATGGATCCTTTGTCGTTGTCATATAGATACCTTCATCTGGCATAGGAAAACATACATAATATGTACCTTCATGATATCTTATAGATGGTGCCCATACACCACATCCATGAAGTGGATTATTATATCTGAACTCTGGCACATGCTTTAAACAATAATTAATCACTTTCCAATTAACAAGATCTTTGGAATGAAGTATAGGTAGTGCCGGAGAATTAGAAAAGCTTGAAGCAATCATAAAATAATCTTCCCCGACTCTTATAGCATCCGGATCAGAATAATCTGCATAAAGAACCGGATTTCTGTAATTACCATTCTGTAAATCTGCTGCCCACATAAAATACCTCCATAATCATAATATGTTTAATAAATCAGCTTAATCTTTACTATAACCAGTAATAATTATCCTGGTCTTTTCTAACTATAACCAGGAATAATAAACTCTGTCTTATTAGTAACATAATTAGTGTACAACATAAATCATTTTTTGACAATACTTTTATAAAGCATTTTTATAAAAGAGTTTTTGACACTTACATCAAAATATATAAAAAGGTACTCTATGTATTATATTTAACTTAATAACCATATTAAATGATTATTAAGCAACAATACACAAAGTACCATCTTATATCGCAGCTTTACCTGCTAAAATCTTTTTCTATTTTCTTAAGTGTTTCAAGCGGTATAAAATAACTTACTCCAAGTGGATTAAATATAGCTCCTGATGCACCTAATTCCTCAATAGCTGCTACAAGCTCCTTATATGAATAAAGCATATTTTCATACTGTCCCTTGTAGCACTTTTCCATTTCAAAACCATCTGTAAATGCTGGAATAGCTATAACCTGCTCACCATCCTTATGACTTACCTGCTCTGTTACATCTATAAAATGATGTGCTATAGATACCTCTTCTTCTGTTTCTTCCTTTACGCATGGAACCATAAACTCTGAATTAACCATGACTCTTAACATCTGATTCTCTCTCTTATCAAGAATCTGGGCTATTGAAGTCTTATCTGTATTCTTTCTGAACTCCTGAAAATATGCAATCATGGCGTTCTGAAGACCCGGATTAGACACATAATCTTCCCTGAAGAAATCTTCATATGTACCGAATTCTTCTCTTGGTATAACATATACGTTCTTATAGCCATCTGTAAGTCTGATATTCTTATAGCCATTTCTATACATATGACAAAGCTCTAAGCCGAACTGTTCTTTATTCTCAACACCAACTGATACTTCATAGCCTGAAAGCTTAAGCTTCTTTTCAAGTAGTGAAGCATTCTTGTTATTATAAAGCACCATTATATCGTCATCTATCATATAAGGATACGCTGTCGTATTGCAATATACAACCCAGAGATGTTCCTCATTTCTTAACTTATCAGCCATAACCTTTGCATAAATATTCTCTATTCTGTTAAAATACGCAAGATCGTTGGAATTCCCCTGTTCCTTAGCTCTTTTTTTAAGAGTAGGAAGCATCTGTGTCATAACCTCAACAGCATCTGATAAAGTCAGATTCTCCATCATGCCAACTCCATAATCTTCGTCCTTAGTGATATGTCTTACGATATCCTGTATCTTTGTCTGATCCATAATTAACTGTTCCTTTCTGAAATGTGCAATGCTATGACAATCAAGATAACTTTATTGGGTTGTTCAATGGATTGTTCAATACACTGCAACACATATTGTACATAATACCATAAAATCAAGCATTATTCAATCAACATATTGTATATATTTCCATGTATTTCACATTTATTTACAGCTATATTTTTATATATATTTACAACTATATTTTGTATATATTTTTATAAATTAACCTGTGTAAAATGTACTCTCCAGTCATTTATATTCTTTCCCTGCGTAAGACATAACATAGCCATAATACGTGCCTCTTCAGCACTCATGCCATATGAAGCTATGCAGTTATTATGCGCATCATTCACAGCCTGGGCTGCATCGCTGCCACTGCATATGATTATTACTGGTATTGAGGATGAAATATCATTTATAAGCTGCGACATATCTGGTGAAAGACTTCCGTCGCTGCTTTCTGTAACAACAACAACTGCCTCACTTATATTTACTGCCTTTTGTGCTGCATAAGCATCATTGCCTATATAGTCATATATGATATTAACATATGGAAGTGAATTAATGCCTGATATATCTATAACATCCATGTCACTAAGTTTTTCGATCACTTTATAGCTGCCATATGTCTTATTATCTTTATTATTATTATCTTTGATAACATTGCCTTTGTTATTATCAACACCTGTCACAGTATCTCCTGAAACATTATTTTCTGAATTACTATTACTTGCATTGTTAGTGCTTACCGCGGATGCACTAACATATGATTGCGGATTAACTGCTATCTTCAATGCTTCATCAAACACTTTATTGTAATCTGTATCTTTTCCATCCTCATTTATGACTATCAGACCTTTGGATGTACTTATAGTGTGCTGTAAAAGATATACTATCTGGTTATATACACGGCTTCTTACCGACACAATCACTGATTCAGCATCTGTATTGCAGCTCTCCTGCACTTTCTTTACAAGTGCAAGCATATCTGATGTATCATCAAAATCTCTTGTTTCCTGAATACACTCTATATCTGCCTGTGATTTATAATCAGCTGTATTAACCATATCACTTATACTTCCATATGTGCCTATGGCTATAACTTTATTATCTGTCACTTCAACCTTGTTATCACTGCTATTATTGTTATTCTTGTTCTTACCAGAAGATGAATCTGTTGCACTGCCCGATGTATCATTATCTGTATTCTGTTCTGCAGCTGCAAGCTCTTTATCTGCATCCTTCATATACTGCATTGGATTTGCCACAAAACCACAGCCTGATAATGCACTGCCAAGCATGCACACTCCAAGCATAACCGCTATATATTTTTTCTTCTTTCTTAATATATTATTATATCTATCACTACGTTTCATATCCTTAACACCGCTCCTCATTTAATGCTGTATTAATATTACACGAAATTCTGATATAGTTCTACTGGTAAAATGAGTTTTCATAATTATTTAACATAATATTGTTGTTGAACACACATTCAGTTGGCGAACTGACGACATAATATAAGCTACAGGCAGTCCTGCATACTATGCGAAATGCACTTGAAGCTTGATTGTGATAGTTCTTAGTCTTTCCCTTAGCCAACCAGCTAGCTTCGTACACGGATGTACGAAGCAGCGAAGCCGCGCCATGGACGGCGCGTCTGAGCGGTAGCGTCAGTTACCATAGTTTACATGGAAAGACTTAGAAATATCCAATCAAAGCTTCTGGCATTGAACATAGTGTGCAGGACTGCCTGTAGCTTATATTTGTCGTCCGTTCGTCACCAACTAATATTCAATTAAACAACAAGTCACCTATAAAATCTATTTTCCAGCTGCCTTCCTTGAATATTCAGTAGTCACCAGCTGCTCATATGGAACATCTTTACCAAGTTCACCAGCCTGTTTTAATATATCTTTGAGAAGTTCAAAACTCTTCTGCTCAAAGATAGTGTCTCCTTTCCAGGTGTCCTGTGATTTATAGCGGTCAACAATGGTTGTTATAGTTGCAAGATCTGTTTCAGGAAATTGTGGTGCTATGACTTCGGCAATTTCCTTGCTGGTGTGTGAGTTTACATAGTCAAGACCTTTCTGTATGGCATTAGTGAAACCTTGTATTATGTCAGGATGCTTTTTAATATAGCTTTTATTGGCACAATAAGCAGTATATGGTACGTATCCGCTGTCAGTACCAAGTGATGCCACTACGTATCCTTCTTTTTGCTGCTCAAGAAGTGTTGCAGCAGGTTCAAACTCAACAGTATAATCAGCTATTCCAGATGTAAAGGCAGCAGCGGTTGAACCGAAGTCTACATTCTGCAGTATATTCAGATCATCTATAGGGGAGATATTATTTTTCTTAAGTATATATTCAAAAAGCATTTCAGGCATGCCACCAGCTCTTCCGCCAAGTACAGTTTTTCCCTTAAGGTCATCCCATTTAAATCCATTTTCTTCATTTCTTGATACAAGGAAGTTGCCAGCACGCTGGGTAAGCTGTGCAAAATTTACAGCATAGTCAGTAGAACCCTCCTGGTATACATATATAGAACTTTCGGATCCCATGAAACCAATATCAGCTTCACCAGAGACAAGAGCAGTCATGACTTTATCAGCTCCGAAGCCAGTGACAAGATTTAAGTTGATATTTTCATCTTTAAAGTATCCAAGTTCTATAGCAGCATATTGTGGTGCATAGAATATTGAGTGTGCAACTTCATTAAGAGTAATATCCACAAATCCGTTATTTTCTTTTTTTTCACATGCTGTCATTGGGAGCATAAGTGTTACACATAACAATAGTGCAAGAATATGACGTAAATATTTCAAATAAAACTCCATTTCTGCAAGTATTATTAATATCAGAGTTAAAGGATAAGAGCCGATGAAATTATGAATTATTTAACACTGATAGTCATAATAATATGCAAAATATATTCAATTCTATATTATTCATAATCGGAGTTAAATGTTACAGAAATAAATACGTAGTAAAGATGAAATGTTTGTAAAAATATATATAAAATTGTTAAAAATGTCGATAAATATGTTGGATATAAGAGGGAATTATGTTAATATAAGTAATAAGATGAGGAGAGAGTTAAAAGAGGACTTTGACTCTCATTGATGTGTTTGGTGTGTCAATGAGAATAAATGCGTATGTGTGCAGACACAATATGATTTTGAAATTTGAAATTTGACATTTACATCATATATATATTACTGTATATAACATGTTAATATAAAGTAATAATTGTACAATTATAGGAGGATTGTTTATTATGTTTGGCAGAAAAACAACAGCACAGGAAGCTAATAAGGACAGGGAATTGTTATTACAGGCTATGGATAAGATGATAGCCGGTGATTTTAGCATGGTATCATCTGAGGGATTCAGTGATCCTATATATGCTGATAAGCTGAATCAGATAGTTGGAGCTTATAAAAAGGCTAACAACAACTATATTATGCGACTCAATGAGGCTATGGAATCTATAGGAGATAACTCATATGTTAAGAATATGTTGGATCAGGTTTCTTTACAGCAGAAGTCGATCAGCAATATGAATGATTCAAGTAAGGTACTCAAGGACTCTATTAACAATATATCACAGGCTATGAGTGATATAAGAGATAATACACATGATATGCTTCATGCGTCTCAGAGCAGTTCGACTAATATGAATGATAGTATAAGAGTTGTTAATGAATCATCAGAAAAGATAGCTGATATCAATACTCAGGTTCAGGCATTTCATGAGAAGATTAATAAGATTGGTGAGATTGTTGATATTGTAAAAAAGGTTGCAAGCCAGAGTAATCTTTTAGCACTTAATGCATCTATTGAGGCTGCAAGAGCTGGAGAGGCTGGTAAAGGTTTTGCAGTAGTAGCAGAACAGGTAAGACAACTTTCAAGTAACACAGCAGAATCAGCAGAAGATATAGTTAAGTATGTTAATGAACTCAAGGGTGATATAGAAGTTCTTGCTACATCTATGGAAGAAACTACTACGAAGCTTTCAGAGGGCAATGAAAAAGTAGAAGTATCATTAAGAGATATTGAACATATGAATGCCCAGATGACAGCTATTAATGATTCAGTAGAAAGAATATTTGATGATATTGACAGACAGTCAGAAACAACAAGAGAATTTACAGATCAGGTTGGTAATATAGCAGATACATATGGTATGCTCACTAAGGAATGTACAGATACAGGAATTCATATCTTCAAGATAGGAAGATATATTGATACATGTAGAAGTGATATGTTCAGGGAAGCGGGAGCTGTTACAACACAGGATATGTTAAGAATATTTGAGATAGATCACTTTATCCTGATGTGGAGAGTATATAACAATGTTGTAGATTTCGAAAAACTAAAGATAACTCAGCTTAATAATCCGGATACCTGTAAGATTGGAAAGTGGATGCATGCGCAGACTGATCCAAGAATTACAGGAAGCAGTCAGTTTAAACAGCTTGATTCATCTCACAGACTTATTCATAAGTATGCATGTGAGTCATGGCAGGCTAAGGATGAAGGTGATATTGATAAGTCACTTGAAGCATTCCAGAAGTGTTATGATGCTTATTATGTATACAAGAAAGCTATTGCTGATATGAAGAACTTCATGAAATCATTAGGATATACAGATGAAACTAAGATAGTGATATTCAGAAACTGACAAAGAAATGTAAGTATTAAGATATGACAGTCATATAACAAGTATAAATAATCAAAAAGGATCTGGTATAGCCAGGTCCTTTTGCTTTAAGTGATAAAATGTCAGAGGATTGCATGAATATGTTGAAAATCAATGGAATGTTGATAATAATAACGGGATGTGCTATTATTTAAAAATGGTTTGGTTTGGTTAAGTATTATATTTTATAATAGCTGTATAAAACAGATTAATAGAGAAGGTTAGTTATATAAAATATGATAAGCGAGGGAAGTGTATGAAAGAGATATATGTTATAGGACATAAGAATCCAGATACTGATGCAATATGTTCGGCAATATGTTATGCCAGATTAAAAAATATTGTGACAGGAACTAATGATTATGTGCCTAAAAGAGCAGGACATATGAATGAAGAAACGCAGTTTGTGCTATCAAAGTGTGATGTAAAGGCACCAGGGTATATAAAAGATGTAAGACCTCAGGTTCGGGATATAGATATCAGGAAAATCGAAGGAATAGATGAGGATTATTCAGTAAGAAATGCATGGAAACTCATGAAAGAGCTGGATGTTGTGACATTGCCTATATTGGAGGATAACCATCTTAAGGGGCTGGTTACTATTGGAGATGTAGCAAAATCTTATTTTGAAATGTATGACAGTGACATACTTTCAGTTGCACATACAAGTCTTAAGAATATTGTTGATACATTAAATGCAGAAATAATAACAGGAGATCCAGATAAATGTTTTGATAAAGGAAAGATGCTTATAGCTGCAGCTAATCCTGATATGATGGAAAACATGATTGACGAAGGTGATTTTGTTATACTTGGTAACAGATATGAATCACAGCTGTGTGCAATAGAAATGGAAGCCGGCTGCCTTATTATATGTGAAGGTGTGAAAGTATCCAATACTATAATAAAGATGGCAAAACAACATAACTGTATTATAATATCAACAGCATATGATACATATACTGTTGCAAGACTTCTTAATCAGGCAATACCTGTCAGCTTTTTTATGAAAGATACAGCTCTTGTCAAGTTTAAAATCAATGATTTTGTTGAAGATATCCAGGATATTATGGCTAATAAACGCTTCAGGGATTTCCCTATTGAAGATGAAGAAGGAAGATATATTGGCATGATATCAAGACGTAACATCATTAAGGCAGGAAAGAAAAAAGTCATACTTGTAGATCATAATGAGAGATCACAGGCGGTATTTGGTATTGAGGATACAGATATATTAGAGATAATAGATCATCACAGGCTCGGCTGTATTCAGACAATAACACCAGTATTTTTCAGAAATCAGCCATTAGGATGTACGGCAACTATTATATATCAGATGTACTGCGAATATAATATAGATATAGATAAGCAGACTTCTGCTTTGTTATGTTCAGCTATCATATCTGATACATTGATATTAAAATCACCAACATGTACTGAATATGATGTTGAAGCATGCAATGCCCTTGCCAAAATAGCAGATATAGATATTGAAAAATATGGCAGAGAGATGTTTAGGGCAGGAAGTAATCTTTCATCAAAAACAGAGGAAGAAATATTCTATAGAGATTTCAAAAAATTCTCAATCGGAGAATTGTCCGTTGGTGTTGGTCAGGTGAATTGCATGAGTTATGATGAAATTCAGGTAATCATTGAAAAAGAAAAAGATTATATGGAACATGTAACAGAACATAGCAGTGAGATTAATATTGCATATCTGCTTATAACAGATGTTATGAAGGAAACATCATACGTTATGTATGCTGGCAAAAATGCAGTAACAGTATTAAAAAATGCATTTAATCTTGATAATATAAGTGATAAATATGTGGCTCTTCCTGGCGTTGTGTCAAGAAAGAAACAGTTTCTTCCAGCAGTGGTTGAGGTGTTGCAGCAGTAACATATTAATGCTGTTTATTTTGTAATATAATACAGTAACAGATTGGAGAGTAAATAATAAAATGAAGAAGTTAATGAGAAATGACCCATGTTGGTGTGGAAGTAAGAAACCTTATTGTGAGTGTCATATGAATTTTGATAAAAAAATAGAGATGTATAAAAAGAAGTTTCATAAGGTTCCACCTAGAAGCATAATAAAGAATGAAGAACAGCTTCAGGGCATGAGAGAGAGCAGTAAGATAAATATAGCTGTACTTGATTATGTTGCAGAAAATATAAAGGCTGGTATGACAACGCAGGAAATAGATGAAATGGTGTATGAAAAGACAACGGCTATGGGAGGCATTCCAGCCCCTCTTAACTATGAGGGATTTCCAAAGAGTGTATGCACATCCATTAATAACGAAGTGTGCCATGGCATTCCTTCATCGGATATTATTCTTGCTGATGGAGATATTGTAAATGTAGATTGTTCGACTATTCTTAATGGTTATTTTTCTGATTCATCAAGAATGTTCTGTATAGGAAATGTTTCGCCAGAACATAAAAAGCTTGTTGATGTTGCTAAAGAATGTGTTGAACTTGGACTTGCACAGGTTAAACCATGGGGACATCTTGGTGATGTAGCTGATGCTATAAGTAAACATGCAAAGGAAAATGGTTATTCTGTAGTACGTGAGGTCGGAGGACATGGTATAGGTCTGGAATTTCATGAGACACCTTTTGTGAGTTATGTAATCAAGAAGGGAACAGGCATGGTTATGGCACCAGGCATGGTATTTACAATAGAGCCAATGATTAATGCTGGATATCCTGACGTATATGTTGATGATGACAATGGCTGGACTATATATACAGAAGATGATTCATATTCAGCACAGTGGGAGATAATGGTTCACGTTACAGATGATGGGTATGAGGTTATGACTTATTAATTAAGACTTCACATATCTAAAATGGGATTTCAAAATTTCTTAAAGGCTCGACATTATGGCATCCATTAGGATGTATTAATGTCGAGCCTTTATTGAATTTTAAAGTTTACATCCTGTATCCTTTAATGTTGCACGTACTAGAGAATCTTTCGCATTTTTCCATGGTGCATCAGCATATTTATGATCAAATTTGTTGATAAACCATTCAACATCATCACGCACTCTTTTCATATTATCAAGATATAGTGTAGTGATAAGATTCGTGAATTCTGTGTAATCATTTCCTCCAAGTTTTTCACTTGATTTTTTCATAAGAAGTCCATAATGACTTGTACAGAAGCCTTTGCATCTGGAAAGAACGTCTTTGAATTCTTTATCATGTTTATACATGTAAAATATAGTATCAACATAACGTTCCATAGTGTCAGCTATTTTATCGCATACAAAGCAGGAATTATCAAGGTCTTCAATATAACTGCACACAGAAGCTTCTTTTCCTTTTTTTAGAAGACTCCTTCCAGAACCCTTATCCTGATTAAAAGCTTCAATATTTTTAATGACATAATCCATATGTGTTTTCATGACGAGTGCATAACCAAGGCGGTTGTTCTGCTCATATATTTTTTTGATATGTTTCTGACAGAACCCTTTTTTATCGGTAACAGCACGTATATCATCTTCCATATAGCTTGGACCCATAGTATATTCTATGGCATCATTTTCAAGTTGTTCAAACATAGCACATACAGGACATTCAGTGTCTGCCAAAAATGCATCATTGACAGGTACGTTATATATTTTTTCTTTCATAGTAATCCTCCATTCTTGCGCTGTTTCTTTGCGCATCTCAAGTTTGTGCGAAGCACAAATCTTGCGTGTGAAAATATTATTTTCACACTAAGACGCCATTTCTTATCTGATATAGTTATAATGGCTGCCGAATTAAACCTATTATTAAAAATAAACTATTTTAGATGTGTTTGTCAAATCGGCAGCCACATAATAACGTTACTTTTTGCAACTACAGTTTTTATCAAACTCAGGATTATAAAAATAATAATTATTAGAATCAAGCTTGCTCTGTATAATAGAAAGTGCTTCGCCAAAACGCTGGAAATGTACGATTTCCCGCTCTCTTAAAAATCTTAAAGGATCGAGTACATCTGGGTCATCTTTTGAAAGACGTATAAGATTATCATATGTTGTTCTAGCTTTCTGCTCTGCAGCCATATCCTCAGTTATGTCTGTTATAGCATCTCCCTTTGACTGGAATTCGCAGGCATTGAATGGAATTCCACCAGCGGCCTGAGGCCATACGGCTGCTGTATGATCTACATAGTAGGCTTCAAAAGGAGTTCCCTTAATCTGTTCCATTGAAAGATTTCTTGTAAGCTGATGAACCATTGTGCTGATCATTTCAAAATGTCCTAATTCATTAGCTCCTAACCCTTGGATATGATAGTAAATGCCCATAAACAGCGGGTTCACAGCTTTAAGAAAATCTCCAATCTGAAAGAATTCTCTATATATCTTCCTATTCCCGGCTTAGATGGCATATCGTTATAGTAGATTATCTTATCAATGCAGCTCTTTAAAAGAATGTTCTTATCTGCTGCGGATATGTCTGAGTCGTCAAGCGAACTAAGACAGTCTTTAAAGGTCATTATCTTATCCTCATAGTCAATCTTAACCGGAACATTATTCTTTTCATCAGCAATCTCTTCCTTCACATTAAGAATACTCTCCTGAAGCTTAGAATTACGTTCAATATATTCTTCCTTGGTGTATATGCCATCCTCATATGCATCCTTCTGTCTTACATCCTTGTTGTACAATCTGTTAAGCTCCTCTTCAAGACTTGCTATGCGGAGTTCGTGCATATCAATATTATTGTTTTCCTGTTCCTTAAGCTTTATCTTAAAGTCAGATATAGCATTGGCAAGAGATACTTTAATCTTGGCCAGAATATCTTCATACTGTGCAGACTTAGTGTGGCATACTGCCTGCTGATTGCAGAGCATAACAGTAGTGACTTTTCCAGTATGGCTTCTCTTATCAACATATTTTTTCATAGACATACCGTGGCCGCATGTACCGCAGAAGAGAAGACCAGCAAGTGGGTTGCGCAGTTCCTTGAACTTCTTAACCTTAGGAGTAAGACCTCTTTTATTTCTGGCAGCTTCAAAGGTGTGTTCATCTATTATTGCCTCGTGCCGGCCATTAACACATATAACATCATCACCTTTGTTACGTGGGCGCACTTTCGTTATCTGTTCGTTTTCCCATTTCTTTACAACTTTACGGCTGTTCCAGACAACCTTGCCTATGTATATGGGATTGTCTATCATATCCCGGATGGTGGCAGCAGACCAGTTATCAGACTTAAGAGGCTTTATGTGCAGGCTATCAAGCGTTCTTGCGATGTTAGTAAATCCCATATTCTCATCAATATACAGATGATACATAAGCCTTATTACATCCGCTTCCTCTGGAATAATCTCCAGCGTATGGCATTTATCCTTACCGGATCCTAAAGTTATTTTCCTGTAGCCATATGGACGTACAGAGCATATATAGTTACCCTGTCTTACAGAAGCAACACGGCCTCTGCTTAGTATCTTTTTAGTATATTCAAGATAATCATTTCCCCTAGTTAACTCCATCTCAAAGAACTTGCGGTCATATTCATCAGATAAATCGTATGTTTTACCCGGAGTAATAACTGCAGTATTAGTGTATCTGAATGAATTGATAATCTGGCCACAATCCTGTAAGTCACCTCTTGATAATCGCTGTGGCTCTACGATAAGGACACCGGATATATTTTCTGCTTCCAGCTCTTTAAGAAGCTGCTGCATAACAGGTCTGTCCTGTATAGTTTCTCCGGAGACAACTTCTCTGTATATACGTTTTTCTGGTATAGCTTTGCCATATTCTTTTATACAATAGTCCTGAAGTATACGTTCGTGCTTTGCAAGTACTTCTTCAACAGTCTGCGCCGGATCATCAGAACGTGACTTTCTAAGATAGATAATAATGCTGTCAAAAGATACCATATTAATCATCCTTTCTGTAAAATATATGCAAGTTGCACCGGTGCAACTCAAAAATGGGTACAAAAATAACACCACTTGCAAAAGCGGTGCTATGAATGATATAATATGGCTTGTCTAGGGCGGTATTATATCATAAGCACAGCTTATGTAAGTATCGTGGTAAAAGCTCTTGTGTTGGTAGCACAGGGGCTTTTATTTATTTTAAAATCATAACGGCATTATCACCGAGATGGTATAAAAAGACTCTGGGCCCGAAGGACACCAGAGTACGTTCAAGAGTAGTGTATCTTGAATGTATATTAGTGTCAATAGTCATTCCCACATCTCCAGCACATAAAATGTTGGTTTAAAGCCGATAATACGATAGTTAATTGTTTTTAAAACATCTTTTACAAGGAACATATCCATTGTCTAATGCACGCTCTAAATCAATTTCAGTTACATTTTTTATTCCACTACAATGTTTATTATAATGATATTTATTACTGTTGTTTGTTATATATACAATATTATGAGGAATAATATTCATATTAAGAATTTGACCTAAATATGTTGTGTCCTGTGGGTAATTACTGCAATGCTTATTAATTTGTTCTTCCAACTCTAAATGTAAATATATATAAGGACTTCTATAATCCATTAGACTGAGTAAAAATAATAATTGGCTAAATCCTGGTGGCATATATTGCTTTTCATCAGAAAAAATTTCTTCGTTATGAAGAGTGTAATTACATTTATGGTTATATATTCGTCCACCATGTGCAGCAGTATTTCTATAATCTAAACATATAAATAAAGTATCCATCATTAATGTGCATAATGCTTCATCAGATATATTTAAACTGTTAGTATCATATAGTTTATGTGCAAGTTTAACTAATTCATCCTTTTTGAATAAGTCAATAAAGTTGATGATAGTACTAAAGTAAACACTTTTAAAAAGAATCCAGGGAGGAACATTTCCATATTTTTCGGCATAATGATGAATAGGGTTTTTATCAGTATCAAGAGTCTTTTTCATTGTGTCGAGTATATATGGCAGGGTAAATCTTTTTTTTCTTTTCTTTTTATTTCTATAATTTCTGTATGATAGATAATTTTCCTCTTTGGTTCCAAATGCTTCAGATATAACACTTGCAGCAGCTTCTTTAATATGTTCTTCCAGGTCTTGCATTGAAGACATAACAGAATTGCGAAGATTTTTATCTAGCATATATAAAGAATGAATCTGGCCAAAGGTTACACCTGAGCGATACTGGATAGAAGAATCCGTTTTAATGACATAGGGTTCTCTATAGCTTTTAATAAGATTAGAGTAGCCAAATAATTCTAATGTATATTTGGCATAACCAATATCATCTATAATTAAATTTTGCGATAAAAGTTTTTTAATCTGGTCATCAATTGATGAAAAAGGTATATCAGTCATATGTATTCTCCTTATATGCAAAAAGAGCCTTGGAATATAATTCCAAGACCCTTTCGCGACCGCCCAGCAGTCATTCACTATTAACAAGTGACATTATATCATATGTAAAAGTCTTGTCAAGTATTCCAATATATTTAAATTTATAGAGTTATAATGTAATTTATAATCTATGTGCAAATAGCAATTCAATCTGTTGTTCGATAGTTAAAAATTCTTGAGGTTTTTTGTTCATATATTTCTCCTAAATGCAAATAGAGGACCTGAGACATTACATCTCAAGTCCTCTATTCACAGCCAAACAAGTTAGCCATATCTTCTTGAGATATATATTAATATAAAGTTGTTATTAAGTCAATATAAAGGAAAAAATCCCTCTTTCCATATAAATGGTAAGAGGGATTCTCGCTAGTCATTTTAAACAACGACCATTTCTGTTGGACTTATCTTACCATTTATATGTTTTGGTGTCAATATTGGTTATATATCTGTCCTCTGTTTCCAGCATTAATAACAATCACAATAAACTCACCATTATCAACAGTATATAGAATTCTGTAATCACCAACGCGAAGACGATATATATTATCATGACCTTTCAGCTTTTTAATATCTTCACCTTCAGGTAATTTTTCTATTGCTTTGATAATTCGCAGCTTTTCGTTCTTAGATAATTTATCAATAAATTTTTTAGCCGGCTTTTTGATAATAATTCTATACATTAATCAATCCCCCATTCTTTTTTGCAATCATCAAGGGAATAGCTTTCGTCTTTATCTGGACTATTCATATAATCTTGATAAAGTGCTTCACAGAAATCATTATCAGCCTGTTCCTCAGCAGTAATACCTTTTGCGTAAGCTAATATATACCCAATCTTATAATCAGGCATATTGTCAATTAACTGTAATAACTGTTCCTTTTCACTCATAGTAATACCTCCTAATCATAGTCTTAATTAAATATTATTCCCACATCTCCAACACATAAAATGTTGGTTTAAAGCCGATAATTATTCGTCTTCATCATCATCATCAAGAGAGTATGAGTTAGTATAGTTAGAATCAGAAGAAAGAGATTGACGATATTCGCCAGCTACCATTGTTTTGTTAAATTCTGCCGTTGGTTCTATTTCATCAACTATCTTTTCAAGCTCATCTATAGATATCTTGAAAAATTCCTTACGCATATTAACTTTATTTACACGTCTATCATTAAGTATTTCGTGCATCTTATTTTCAAGAGCTACAGCATCTTTAGAGAATATGAAGCTATGTACATCAAATTTAAAAGGAACGCTGGCGTTTCCGAGCTCATTAATTCTGTCTTGAGGTTCAAGCCTACGTGTCATACCTACTTTAAATACATCTTCACCAAAAGCTCCTAAGTTACTTATTATATAAACAGTACCGGCTTTACCATTTTGTAAGTTAGTTATTTCATCCTTTTTAACAATTACTTCACCTAATTGAGATTGAAGTTCAAGGATTCTTGCCTTGAGTTTATCAATTTCTGATTCATCAGTAGTATTTAACATAGTATCTTGCAACTTACTAATTTCAGTATTGAACTTTTCTTCTTCCTGTTGAATATGTTTCTTTTCACGTTCAAGAGCTTTACGTTCTTCAGCTTCCTGTCGCATTTGTTCTTTAAGAGCCATCTGTTCTTGCTTAGCTTGCTCACGTTTAACATAGTAATTATATTCAATTTTAACAGCATTAATAAAGAGATATTCTAATTCGCCTATGAACTTTGTAAGAGTACCAGCAATAGTCTGATTGCCTTCGCCAGCAATCTTAAGGTATTTTGCAGAAATATCTTTTACATGTTCGATTGCAGTATCTAGCTTTTCATATTTTAGTGCATATAATACATTCTGTAGTTCAGCTCTTAATGCTATTACCATTAGGTTGTAGATAGCTTTATTAGCTTTGGTTGTATATCTGGCAGAATATTGCTTTAAAAGATTGTCTATAAGCTTTTCATTATCTTTATAAGCTTTTCGCAGACTCTTTATGTCCATACAATGTAATTTAAGAATTACTGAAGGAGCAATTTCTTCGGCATCTTCTAAATCACTTGTGCTTAAGATGCAACTATTATAAGGAATTTCTAAATTTATGAAGTTATCAAATGCATAAGCAAAACTCTTATACAATTCTTTGGAACGTGATATTTTACGCTGCTGGGTTGCAAGAGATTTTTTTAGTTTATCATCCTGTTGTTGCAATTCATTAATTTCAGTTCTCAATTTATCAATTAATACATTATTACTCTGTATTTCTTCATTGAGAGAATCAAGGTTAGCTTTTGCTTCGCTTTCAGCAGAAGCAATCTTTGCGGCTGATTCCTGTTCTATTTGTTCAATCTTTTTCTTTGTTTCTATATATTCAGTAACACCTAGCTCATCACATGTTTGTATCATTTCAGAATATTCCTGCGATAGTTGATTGTTTTGATTGAATGTTTGTGTGAATAGTTCTTTTTGTTTCTTATCATTTACAGCTTTTATGATAAGAAGAATAATGCCGATTATAGGCGGAATAATAAGAAACCAGCATGCACATAAAAGTGCAATAAACCAAGTGCTTAAGTACCATTTGCTTTTAGTGTTCATAATTGTTAGCCTCCTATTATAATAATTTCCAACTGTATCCACAATTTAAGCATTTAACTACACCTTGTTTGCTTGAAAGTCCGCCTATAATTGCTCCAGTACTTCCAAATGTAGCACCTCCAAGAAGAGCTCTTCCCAAACTTAATTTTTTAGTGGAATAGTTTATGCTGGTACTTCCACATTTAGGACAACAAGCTATTCCATTAGCTTTGTTTTCTTTTACTTTTTCTTTAATCTGTCCTTTTTTGGTAATTGAGGGATTCTTTGTATTCCAAATAGGAGTGCCATTTTTGGGATGTGGCACATTTCCTATAATTGTATTTATTTTTTCAGTATCATTTTTATCTACAATATAAAATCCGGTATCCTTTTTTCCACAATAAGGGCATTTTTCAGCTTTTACTAGTAACTTATCACCGCAATTATTACAGATTTTTATTTTATTAGATAAATCATTACCATTGGAATCTATAATTATATTTTTTTCTAAGAATTGATGTACATCTTTTATATCAGAATTAACACCGGTATATAATAGTCCATCATATATTTTTTTGAGTTTTTTATCTGATGCAGACAAAACCCAGAAATTATCATCAATAAATTCTATTACAATGTAAGGATTTGCTAAAAATACATTAGTAATTTCCTCGCTTTTATATAAAGATTTTGTATTACCTGTAACGTCGAGGAGTAATCCTGCGTTATATAGTCCAATACTACAATAGGTTTTTTCAGCAGACGATGTTCCATTTATATATTTTGCAGTAGTAAGAAATGTAAAACTTGAAAACCCTCCTTCTTTTTTTATATTTTTGAATTGTTCCTTAGATATATCCATATTAAATATCCCCCTCTTCTCTATGTGCAAATATTTCAATTACCTGAACATCTTTGCACTGTTTGTCGTAATCTCCATTTTCAATGTGTTTCATCTCGTGATGATACGCTTTCATTAGCTGTTCCAAACAATGTCTTGAGTTTAGAACTATTGTATAAGTATCATCATTACAATGCATAGTGTATGCCTTAATTGTCACAGGCATATCAGCATATACAATATTAGTATCCAATTTCTTTTCACCCTCTTACTGTTAATCGTTGTTGTTAGACATTCGGTCAATCATCTCCTTTACAAACTGAATATCTTCTTTTTTAACCTTGCGTGATGCATCAAAGAGAACTTTATAGTCAGGGTTCTCATATAAGAACTGAGCCATATCTCTTGCATCATCATTAAGGTAGTAGGTATCTGGGATAACTTCTGTTGTTGGTTTTTTACCCAGAAGAAAATTCATATCTACATTAAAAGTATCTGCTATTAATTCAAGAGTTTCAAAGTTGGGTTCTCTTTCTCCTTTTTCGTACATTCCAATAGCACTTCGGGATATGCCGAGTTTATCTGCCATCTGTTGTTGTGTTAAACCACTTTGCTCTCTTATTCTTTTGAATATATTAGGAAAATCACCCATCTGTTTCAACTCCTTCTATTTAGTATGGTTTAATAATAACACGTTTTGTGGAAAAATCAAGAAAAATTCCACAAAATGTGTTGACACAGTTCGTGGCAGGTGATATATTATATCCAAGCCACAGAACGTGGCACGAAAGGAGTGATAATTTGAATGCTAAAAAGATCGGTAGCCGATTAGTGAAGTTGCGTGGAACTAAGTCGCAGTCAGAAGTGGCAAATGCAGTAGGAATAAGTGATTCGGCATTATCAATGTATGAATGTGGCGAGAGAATACCGAGAGATTCAGTAAAGGTTAAATTAGCTCAATACTATGAAAAGACTGTACAGTCTATTTTTTTTGATTAATAATGCCACAATACGTGACATTATTTCCAAGCAAGTAACATAACAAGGAGGTATTTATATGGTAACAGCAATAGTATATGTATCAATGATACTTATTTTAATTGGTATAGCAGTTCAAATAAGTAAGAACATCCTAAGAAAAGAATTTGGCTTACATGATGAAACCGGAGGAGCGCTTTATAAAATAATACGGAAACGTTGCCTTGTTATAGGTTGCAGAAACAAGGCTGAAGTATTTTTTGGATGGCGTCAGGGTGTATGTAAAGAATGTTATGACAGAATATTTAAGTCAAAAAGGTAACTATTCCAAGCAAGTAACATACAAGGATGTGAGAGCAATTGCGAAGAAAACATATAAGTACATTATCCGTAGCTATGAACCATTCATAGAAGAGAAAGCCAAGACATTTATACAGGCGGTATCAGCTATAAAGAAAATGAAAGTATCTGGCATTAAGCATTATGAAGTTATAAGGATACCATTCAGAGAGAGGCATCCTAACTTCCCAATATATTTTTCAATAGCTGTGTTGATGATTATTAGTTTAAGAGGTTAAGAATGAATAGCATAAAAATTAATTACGATAAAGAAGAACTTGAAATTGATGGAGAGAAAATCACAAAGCCATTTATTGTAAAAGTTCCATATGTTGATGGTTATCAAAAGGCAAAAGTATTTAATCATAAGAATGGATGGAAAGCAGGAGAAAAACTTCCCTGTATTTCAATAACAAGGAATTGATACATGGAAGAATAAGTTATTCATAGAAAAATTTTATTGCTCTCAATTCATTGTTTTCAAGAACATAGTCATCCATATAAATTTTTAGGTATTGTCCATCAGGAGAAACAAGAGTGTCACCAACAGATACTACACCTAGATATGAAGGATGTATTAAAACAAAAGGTCGTCCTTGTTCGGTTACAGGAAGACCTTCACAAGTTCCAATTTCAGTAAAGTTGCTGATGATAGTGTATGTAATTGGCATAAACAAACTCCTTTCAAAAATACTCGGCTACGGCAATAGCCTGTGATTAAAGTATAGGAGCTAGAACAGGATTAAACAAGATATTTATACAAGGAGACAGAAAGTGATAAAGAGAAAAAACACAATATTAGCAGCTTTAATATTAGGTGCATCATTAACAATGACAGGTTGTAGTGAAGCAGATAAAGTTAATTACAATATGTCAAAGCAGGCAGATTATTTTGAGTGTGAACGAAAAATAACAGTATACAACGCACGTACAGATAAAATCATTATGGAAGCAGAAGGCTATATGAGCATAAGCAATGATAGTGAAAATGAACTTGTATGTACGGTTAAAACTGGTGCAGATGAATACAGAAAGAATTACATATATCTCAATGATTACACAATGTATGTTGTTGAGGATATAACAGGAACACATTCAGACCCATATCATTACAAGATGTATTTTCATACAGAAAGTCTTATTGATGTGGATACAAGACCATAAAAAGGAGAAGATATGAACACAACAGCAGTAGCAATAACAACGATTATCTGCATAACAATATTAGTTTTATGCAGAGATGATAGGAAGAGGTGATATTATGGCACATTTTAATTCAAGTGAAGCAAGAGCGGCACAGGATAAGTATTGCAAAGAGAATGGATATCCACACTTTGCACCAGAAAGTGGAAAATGTTGGAGTTGCAATAATGATATTTATGCGCAGATTAACCATGACGGATATAAAACTGGAATTTCAGTAGAAGAAGCCAGCTCAACATTAATAACAGGCTGTCCACATTGTCACATATCATATTGCGATTAAAAGCAGTAATCAGGACAATCAGCTAAAGCATATAAGACAGTAAGTATAAGCATAAGAGGTGGTATGTATGAAATACGATTTAAAAACAACAGTATTCCCTGATGGGTGTGTTGTGAATGTGCATTCACCACAACTGTCAGAGGACGAAAGGGCTAGAGCAGTTGCTGATCTTAAGGAAGCAGCTCAAAGATATGCCAGAAGTGTTATTAAGCAGAAAATGATAAAGGAGAAAATAAAACAATGAGGATAACCGGGGAAATAATTGCATTTAACAAGAGAATCAATGCAGCTATTGCAGATGGAAGAATCGAAGATGCATCCAAGTGGATGTTAAGGCTTCACAGGCTGGAGTGTAAAGCAGGTGTTCCAATAGGTGATTACAGATTAAGAAATATATAAAAAGAGCTGCGGTGTTGTTAGTGTTGCTATCTCGCCGCAGCTTAATAAAAAACATCAATATTAGTGCATGAAAAGTATTTGGACATATAGAAAGGGTAAAGATGAGCAAAGGACAATATATAGGTTACTGCCGCTACTGTAAGCAGCAGACTATGTTACAGATTGATGATGTAGTGGCAGCAGATTATGAGGATAATCCGGAAGAGTGGGAAGCTTATCTCGAAGAGGAAGCTACAAAAAAATGTAAGTGTCAGGGAGCATCTGCCTGGTGGAATGTTGAAAGAAGAGTACGCAACGCAGAAGATAGGTGCTTAGAGCTTGCAACTAATGAAGAGATAGGAAGTATATTACAGTCCTCTGTAAGGCCTCTTATGAAGGGAAAACTGGATAAGGTGACTATTAAATACAGTGATGTTAATTATAACCTGTTTCTTGATGGCAACGAACGTATTCATATACGCAGGGAACATAAAGTAACAGAAGAAAAAAAGAGTAAAAGAATAAAAATAGTAATAAAAAAGAGCTGCCAGAGAGCAGCTCAAACCAGAGAGAAAGTCATTAATGACTTTAATATGAATTATATTCTGTATAAATACTTTTGTCAAGAAAAAACAAATAAAATACGACAAAATACAGACGTAAAAAGTACTAATTCAGGTGTTAAATTATCAATTTTTTAAATGGGGTTCAAGCCCCATAAACACTTGATTGAAATAATTAACTTAAGAACCAGGGAGAACATTTTCATATGCCATATGTAAAAGAGATATGTGTGGCAGGTAGCGTTGTAACGATAAGGAGATATCACACACTAAGGTATAACTGTAAGGGTGAAAGAAGAGAGGGCAGGGAAAAGCCAACAACAGAAGTCCAGAGAGCGATTAATACCAGAGCGGCAACAAGAAAGTTAGCAGGACTGATGAACACTAACTGGAGAGATGATACAGGTATGCTGGTGACATATACATATGCCAGGGATAGCAGACCTCCTACACCTGATGATATGAATGTAGATATACGCAACCTGTTAAAGAAGTTACGCAAAGCAGTACCAAATGTTAAATATATATATGTCAAAGAGATTGGTAAGAAGGGCGCCCATCACATTCATATGATTATGGATATATGTGATATCCAGATATTAAAAAAAAGCTGGGGAAAAGGTTACGTGGATGTGAAGCCTCTTGATAGCGACAACGATTATACACGAATAGCAGAATATTTTATCAAGTATTCAAAAAAGACAGAGGATGCAACCTGTAAGGTGGGCAGAAGATGGAATCCATCACGTAATTTAAAAAAGCCGGTTGTGATCAAGAAGATAGTTAATGCTAATACATTTGCTGATAAGGCAAGAAAAAGCACAATAAGAAAATATGAGAACAAAGGATATTACCTGGTTGCAGGTTCAGAGGTTTCAGGTATATCAGAACTAGGATTTAAGTATTACGAGGTTAAGTTCCGGAAAGGAAAGAGAGATGCAGAAGGTAAACGTATACATAAAGACGACAGCTAAAGGTCCAGCAGTAAGAAAGCAGGCAACGTATATGTATGTAATAAAGACTGTTATTAATGGCAAAGAGTTTATCAGAAATGGAAAAAAGACTATTGAGAGTGTTACAGAGAATCAGGCGGCGCTAGAAGCTATTATTCATGCGCTTATGAGGTTTAGGCAGAAATGTGAAATATGCATAAATACAGAATGTGAGCATGTGTTGAACTCCTGCCGAAATTTCTGGCCGCAGCAATGGGAAAAGAACGGCTGGAAGAAAGCTAATGGAAAGCCTGTGAAGAATACTGAATTATGGCAGCAGTATCTGAATGTAAGCAGAGGACATGCTATAAGCTGGTCTGATGAACAGCACGAATTTACAAAGTGGATGGAATATGAATTGAAGAAAGCGGAGGAATTATGCGAATTGAAGAGGAAAGAATAACAAAGGAGCTTGATAAGCTGGAATGGCTAAGACAGGCAATTATAGCTTACAGCCCACAGCCAAGTGTACACAATACTGAAATGCGTGTACATAACTTAACGCTTGTGTCCGGACGTATTGCACAACTTAAGCGTGAATTGTATGAGTGCCAGCATCCGGTTACATATTGATTCTGATAATGGCGCAAAGCCGCATAAAATCAGAATGGGAGTGGGAATATACTCCCAGACTATCTACATGATACTTATTTATCTAAGTATACATAATATCACAGCAACTATTAACGGTATATCTTCCTGGTAATCTTCCAGGAAGAGGAAAGGAGTATTAAGATGTTTGATATATTTGGAGAATTTAACAGTGCAGAAGAAATAAATGAAGCGGCGGCAGCACAACTGGCAGAAGGTGATGTAGAAGCCATAATGACTATAGCAAGAGAGAATGGCATCGATGCAGATGATGCGCAGGATTATATAGATGGTGCTACTGGTGAGTTATGTTCTCCGCTTATGGCTGCATTTGGAAAGATTGATGTAGAGACGGAGGAGTTACAGCCTAAGGAGATTATCGTTGACTGGATTAATTATATCAAAAAGAGATGTACAGAGTCAGGAGATATGACAAGAGCTGTAAGAAAGAGTGATAGGAGTGTCAAAGGGTGTATCGGAGCATTGCTAAAATGGAGCTTTAACAATGCTTATGCAGTTGACAAGGATATTATTCATCTTTCTGGCATAAAGGGTACCAGTTCTGTAAAGATGGGAATTCCTGGAATGGCAACAGCTTACAAGTTAATAGATGAATATTACCTTGGAGGTGATAAGTAATGAGGAAGAAGGATGTATTAGCTTACGCGGGAAGAACTACAAGATCACAGAAGGATACGCTTATTGTTGATAAGGTAGATATAGGCGGCAGTGAGTATCTGATAATCGACTTGTATATAGCCAGGGAACTAGTGTTAAGAGTGGCAGTAAGTGATACGGATTATGCCAGTTATGATTATAGCAACAACACCTGGAAGAAGGTAAGGAGTAGTTACAAATTCCCTTATAAGGACAATATAGACCGTGCAAATATAAGTGGTGCTGATTCAAGGAAACTTGCAGAGTATTACGGCGGTAAAAAAGAATATTACAAAACGTACAGCCAGGTTATATGCAATATTGAGGATAAGGCACAGGCGCTTAAGGATGAAATAGCAAAGGAAAAAGAGAGAAAAGAAAGAGATCATCTTATGAAACTTGTACCCAAGGAATCTAAAATGCTGAAGACTGATATAGATATATATGCTAACCAGGGAAACATAATCTATTACAAGAGGAAGGGTAAAATAGCAGAATATCATTGTTGCCAGTGCGATAGTGATTATACCAGACGTATTAAACCATCTGATAGTTACGAAGATGCAATGATAACTCCGATTGCTAAAGCTCCAAGGGTAAATGAAACGGATAAATGTCCTTGCTGTAAGAGAACAGGGGTACTTAAGCAGGTAGGACACGCTAAGACTACACGTCAGCGTTTTGAGATTCTTGCATATCAGCTGGCCAAGGATGATACAACTCTTGTAGTAAGAGGATATAGCGTAATGGTAGAGCGGAGCATGTATGGTAAATATAATATTCATAAGAATTTATATGGAATATCATTCTTAAGAATAGGATATGAGAGAACTTATCAGATATGGGGAAACAGTATGTTCAGGTGTAAGCGTCTTAACATAAACAGGGATTCAGATGTACATGAAGTAAGAGATTCTGATGTGATATCTAAGAGTAATCTTAAATATTATCCCAAGAATATGTATAAGCTTATAAGCAAAACTCAATGGAAAGAGACATTGAGGGTTGTGGCAAGATTCGAAACATTGTCCGCATATGCTAATGCTCCAGCACTTGAAACGTTATACAAGATAGGACTGAATACTATATGCCGCAGAATTATATCCGCAGGCGGTCATACAAGCGATATAAAAAAGAATGCAAAGACGGCAGCAGACATCCTTAAGGTCAGCAAAGAAGGATTCAGGTATATACGTTCAGCAATAGGTGAGCAGGATGGTGACAGGATTATTGATGCGATAAGGTATATGGAAAGCAGGAAGATACCGCTGAGTGAGAACAATATAAAGATCATGTCTGAATTTCAGTTATATTATTATCCTGACAATAAAATGAAACTTGAACATGTTATGAAATATCAGAGTCTGCAGAAATTATACAATTATCTTAACAAGGCTAAGGAACATTACAGCTCACTGCAGGATGCACTTACTGAGTATTACGATTATATAAAGCAGAGGGAAACACGAAGGGATGACCTGACTAATACGGTATATCTAAGACCAAAGGCTCTTCATGCAACTTATATGAATCTGCTTGAAGATATAGAACACGAGAAGAATGAAAAGTATATATCAGAGATGAGCGAAAAGTACAGAAACATAAGGGAAAGGTCTGAGAATATTCCTAAGAAGTATACCTGGCAGCAGTCGGATATGTTAATTAGACCTGCACGCAGTGCGGAAGAGATTGTTATGGAAGGCAGGTTATTACATCATTGTGTCGGCAATGATGCACAGGGGTATATGAAGAGGTTCAATGAAGGAAAAGGCTGGATATTAGTGGTTAGACATATTAGTGAGCCAGATATTCCATTTGTAACTGTAGAACTTGTGAATAACAGTATAAAGCAATGGTACGGAATATGTGACACTAAGCCGGACAGGGATAATGTAGATGCATTTCTTAATGCTTATATAGAACATATAACGAATAAAGGAGTGGAGAGAACAGCATGAATGAGTTAGAAGAACTTAAAAGTTACAGCGAATACAAGGCGGCGCTTGATAAGCAGATGTTAGAGTCGGCAGAAGGGTTCGTAAGAATAGGATATCTGTTAAAGCTGGCCAAGGATACGGATATATTAAGGGATTCACAGTACAGTAACGTGTTGGAATTCGCAAAAGCGGAATATGGAATAGATAAGACTATGGTATCGAGATTTATAAGTATTAATGACAGATTCTCAGAAGGTGGGAATAGCCCGGTACTTAGAACAGGATATCAAGGATTCGGATATGCAAAGCTTGTTATTATGCTGCAGTTACCAGATGCGCTGAATGAAGAACTTACACCTGATTATTCCAAGAGAGAGATACAGGCGCTTAAAGAAGAGGTGGATGAAGAAAAGAAGGTATCTGACTTAGAGATATATGCAGAGGGCACAGACAGCGAAAAGACAGAGCTTGAGCAGATTATATACAAGATATGTGAAGAGAATATTGACGTGTACGAAAGGATATATGATGCAGTAACACAAGGAGAGCTTACCGCAAAAAATATCATAGATATATTCGCACCAGCAGGAGATATGATTTACTCTGTAAGAGTTCAGGGAGCAGGCAGAAAGGCAGTTTCTTTCAAACAGGGAGATGAAGATGTATCAGTTGTCAGTTTAAGAACATCAGAGAAGGATATATATAACGTGAATGCTGTATTCACGGCAGTTATTGATGTTATAGGAATAATAATAGTGAAATGTCAAGACAGTGCAGAAGGTATCTGGCAGCAGATATATAATGCCGAATATCCTAAAAAGGCGGAAATTGCACCGGTGCAACCAGTGAAAACTGATGCGAAAAAGCAGGAAGAGAAGAAGACAGCACCAAAGAAGATGAAGGTGGTAAAGGCCAAACAGGAGGAGATACATAGTATTGAAAAGTCAGTGCCTAAAGCAAGCCCGATTGAAGTTGTTGAAGAGCCGGAAAAGCTGATAAAGACAGAAGCGGACGGGCAATTAGAAGGACAGAAAAACATAGAAGATTATAAGGAAATTATGCCTGATAATTCTGGGAATGTGGAGAGTGTTGAGGGAACTGTTGAAGATATTCCTGATGTGGGTGAAATGTCTGGAAATGCAGGTGAAATATTCGATAATTCGAATGAAACATTTGCAAAAGAAAATGAAACGCTTACAGATATGCATAACACTACAGAGAATGTTAAGAGTATAAGAAATAACATAATAACATCAGCACTTAATATCAAGTTCGCACTGGATTCAGCTGATAATATTACGGATAATGTAATTGACAGACTTATAGCGATAACAGAAGTGATGAAAAAGAATCTTGAATTATTGAAAAGATAGGAGAGAAAAGGAAGAATAAGATAGCAATAGGTTTTATAGGAGAACACACATGGGAAAGTCAAAACAGGCAAGAGCACACGAATTTACAGAGACTGCCAGGCAGCAGATATATATCAGGGATAATTACAGATGCATTTTCTGCCTTAAAAACTATAATATGCAAAATGCCACATGGTATGAAAAATCAATATTAAGCGTAATGCATTATATACCAAGATCAAAGGGTGGTCTTGGCATACCTCAAAACGGAGCATTAGGATGCCAGTATCATCATAATATGTTGGATAATGGTAATCAGGGAAAAAGGCACGAAATGTTAGAGATATTTAAGAATTACCTTAAGCATTTTTATCCAGACTGGGATGAAAGCAGTCTTGTATATAAAAAATGGTAAAAAAGAAGCCGATAGCATAAATTATCTGCTGTCAGCTTCCTCTCTTAATCGAACATATGTATTGTATCACGATAATACATATTGTGCAATAGAAAATATTAAAGGAGAAGGGAAGCGGAATATGGCAGCAGATATTAAAGAGGCATTAATACAGTATTGTGACGTTAAACAGGAGTATGATGACATAAGAACAAGAAGGGATACGCTTAAGAGAGATATTGAGAGAATGGAAAAGGAGCAGATTAGCGTAATTGATTCTGTGACAGGTGGAAATGGAGGTATACAACATTATAAGATAGAAGGATATCCATATCCTGAATATAGCAGAAAGAGGACACTGCTTATGGCAAGGGACAATCAACTTCAGGTATATGAAATTAAACTGTTGGAGATAACGAATGAGGTTGAGAGTTTTATAGAGAAAATTGAAAATAGTAGAATGAGAAGAATGATTACATATAGATTTCTTGACAATTTAACATGGTTTCAGGTTGCACAAAGAATGGGTAAACATCACACAGAAGAAAGCTGCAGAAAGGCGGTAGAAAGATTTCTGAAAGAAATTTAAAGTTTGTCCGATATGTCCGCTTTTTCTGTGGTAATATTTAAGCTGGAACAGATGCAAAGAGCACTGATACCCCAAAACTCCAAAATTATTGAAAACATCCCCTCTTAAAAGGCTCTGATACTGGATTATCAGTGCCTTTTATTATGCGTTTTCAAGAGTAGATTAAAATGTTAATAAATGTTAATAGAAAGGGGGTACATAAGAAATGAAACCAAAGCAGATAAAGTGCCTGGAATTAATGGTTCAGGGCGAATTAACAGACAAGGAAATTGCAGAGGCAATTAACATTTCTCCCAAAACAATATGTGAGTGGAAGAAAAATAACGAAGAGTTTCGTCGTGAGTACAATAGAATGATACGATCAAGTCTGCAATATGCTGCCCCTAAAGCTTTTAGGAAACAGGAAACGCTATTAAATTCTAAGAATGAGATGGTTGCTTATCTTGCAGCAAAAGACTTGATGGATAGAGCAGGCCTTAATCCTATAGAAAAAATAGAAGCTAATGTAAACGATACAACCAGGAGTGAATTACAGGAGCTTCTTGCACAGCGTAAAGCAAGGGGTGAGCCAGATGCTTCTAAGTGATAAGTACTGGGATTACATAGACACACAAGCAAGAGCAGAGTTCTTAGAGGGTTCAACTGCATCCGGAAAGACAACAACAGTAGCTGTTAAGTTCATTATGAATGTAGCTGAATCAGATATGAAGCTGCATGTTATAGCCGGTAATACAACAGGTGTTATTGAGAAGAATATAATAAATGCTGATATGGGATTGCTGCAGATATTTCCCAATCTTGAATACTGTGGTAATGGTGATAAAGAGAATAAACTTCCACATATTAAGTTCAGAACAGGCAGCGTTACAAAGATAATATATGTTCTCGGTTACGATAATGCCAGCAAGTGGAAGAATGCCTTGGGTTCACAGTTTGGATGTGTGTGGGTAGATGAGTGCAATACAGCTAACATAGACTTCATACGAGAGATATTCGGACGTTCTGAATACTTTGTAGGTACGCTTAATCCGGATGCGCCTACGCTGCCAATATATTCAGAGTACATCAATCACGCAAGACCAATTGATAAGTACAAGGCAGATGTGCCGGAAGAGATATGGAAGGATCTTAACGGTTGTGAGCCTATTAAAGACTGGGTATATTGGTTCTTCACATTTGAAGATAATATATCCATGACACCAGAGAAGATAGAACAGAAAAAAATGAGCTATCCTCCTGGCACTAAGATATATAAAAACAAGATATTAGGATTACGAGGCAAGGCTACAGGTCTTGTCTTTTCCAATTTCTGCAAACGGCATGTTATTACTAAAGAACAGGCCAAGGCATTTATTAAACGAGAATATGACGATAAGCAGACGGAGTGGTTTGTAATATATACAAGCGGACTTGATACAGCTTATTCAACCAAGAGTCCGGATACGATTGCTATGTCATTTATGGGAATAACCAACAAGGGCAAGCTGATAGTGCTGGATGAAAAGGTGTATAACAATGCAGAACTTGATATACCAATAGCTCCGTCTGATACGGTAAGGAATTACATTGACTTCCTGGAGCGTAACAGAAAAGAATGGGGTGGAATGTCAAAGAATGTGTTTATAGATAACGCTGATCAGGCAACGATAATAGAGTTTGCCAAGTACAAGAGAGAACACATTGACTGCCAGTATATATTTAACAATGCGTATAAGAAAGTAACCATAATAGATAGAATTAACTTACAGCTTGGCTGGATGTCCTTTAATGATAAGAAGGGCAGAGAGCCAAGCTTTTATATTGTCGATACGTGCACGAATTACAAGACAGAGTTAGAAACGTATTCGTGGCTTGAAGATAAGGACTGTGAGCCTGAGGATGGCAATGACCATATGGTAAACAGCGTACAGTATGGCTGGATTCCTTATCGAAGCAGGATAGGTATAGAGAATAAGACATAATTCCAGATAGGAGAGTGAGAGAGGTGAACATATTTACAAGTATGGCAGAGAAGATAAAAACAGGAATAAGAACGTGGCTGCACATCCAGCCGGCTGTTAATGGATCCATAAGCATACAGGAAACTCTTGATTATGAGGGAAATGCCATAAAGAACCAGATATGGTACAGAGGTGAGAGTGAAGAACTGTCACAGCTATACAGCCAGATAGATGGTGACAAGACAAGGTTCTGGTCTGCATCCTGTACGATAGGTATGGAGATAAGAAAAATACACGTGGGTCTCCCTGCTATGTTATGCGATATGCTGGCCAGTATAGTAACAGATGATATGAATTTAATAGATGCTGGCAGCAGGCAGACAGAATGGGATAAGATAGCAGAGGAAAATGATTTCATTGAGCTAGTTAAGCAGGCAATAACAGAAACGCTTTATATCGGTGATGGAGCATTCAAGATATCGTTCGATACGAACCTTAGCAAGTATCCTATATTGGAATTCTACTCTGGTGATAAGACAGAGATTATCCGGGACAGGGGAAGAGTTAAGGAGATAGTGTTTAAGACTGTGTATAACGTTCAGAGGCAGGAATATGTATTACTTGAACATTATGGCATAGGTTACATACATTATGAGCTTACAAGAGGCGGCAGGGAATATGATTTAAGTGTTATACCGGAGCTGGCACATCTTAGTGATGTTACCTGGAATGACAAGTTTATAATGGCTGTTCCTATTATGTTTTATAAGTCAGCCAAGTATAAAGGACGAGGCAAGAGCATATTTGATGCAAAGATAGATAACTTCGATGCGCTGGATGAAGCATGGTCACAATGGATGGATGCATTAAGGAAGAATAGGACAAAGGAATATATACCGGAGAATATGTTACCAAGGAATCCCCTGGATGGAAAAGTGCTAAAGCCTAATGCTTTTGATAATGCATATATACAAACAGATGGCAGCATGGCAGAAGGTACAGTTAATAAGATAGAGCTTGTACAGGGCAATATCCCACACGAAAGCTATCTTGCAACATATATCACAGCGTTGGATCTTTGTTTACAGGGGATTATGAGCCCATCAACATTAGGCATAGATGTTAAGAAGCTGGATAATGCGGAGGCACAGAGGGAGAAAGAGAAAGCAACGCTTTACAGCAGAAATAACATTGTAGAGCAGCTTCAGAAGGTTCTTCCCAAGCTGGTTACAGCAACATTTAATGCCATAGACACGCTTAATAAGACAGCTATTAAGGATATAGATATTGATGTGACATTTGGCGAATATGCTAACCCATCCTTTGAAAGTCAGGTTGAGACAGTAAGCAAGGCTAAGCAGGGCGGCATTATGAGCATAGAGGCATCTGTTGATGAGTTGTATGGAGATACCAAGGATGATGAATGGAAGCAGGAAGAGATAGCAAGGCTTAAGGCTGAGCAGGGTATATCTGATATGGAAGAGCCGGCACTTAATATGCAGGCAGATGGCTTCTCAGTTGATGGCGCTGATAACAGTTTCACAGGTTTTGATAACAAGTGAGGTAGCTTATGGCACTTAACACAGATTATGACATAGAGAAAGCCTTTAGAGCCATAGAAGATGAGCTGATTGCTTCTATGATACGAAATCTTGACAGACACAGAGCGGAAGAAGATGAACTTGGATTCAACTGGACACAATGGCAGGTAGAACAGCTTAAAGCCTTAGAAAAATATAAAGCAGATAACAAGACACGTTTTGCGGGCAGATTCAGCGATATAAACAGTTCAATTGATGCAATGATATTTACAGCAAGGCAGACAGGCGGCACAGAGCAGGAACAGAAGATATTAAGAGCATTGAAAAAGGGATTAAAAGCATCCAAGGTGTCACAAGGCACTGAGGGTGCTTTTTTCAAGCTTAACACAAGAAAGCTTAATGCCCTGATTAAAGCTACGAAGTCAGATTTTAACAGGGCGGAAAAAGCAATGCTTAGAATGTCGGAAGATAAATACCGGCAGATAATATTCAATGCTCAGGTGTATGCGAATACGGGTGCAGGAACATATGAGAAAGCAGTTGATATGGCGACAAAGGATTTCCTTAAAGCAGGTATCAACTGTATTGAATATGCAAATGGCGCAAGGCATACCATGAAAGACTATGCCAAGATGGCGATTCAGACAGCTAACAAGCGTGCATATCTGACCGGAGAGGGCGAAATGAGACAATCATGGGGAATTAGTACCGTTATAATGAATAAGCGTGCTAATGCCTGTCCTAAGTGCCTTCCATTTGTTGGAAAGGTGCTTATAGATGATGTATGGAGTGGCGGTAAGGCATCTGATGGTCCTTATCCGCTTATGTCATCTGCTATGGCAGCAGGGCTTTATCATCCAAACTGTAAAGATATACATACAACATACTTCCCAGAGCTTGACGAAGAGCCGGATAGCAAGTTTACCAAGAAAGAACTGGAAAAGGTCAAAGAAGATTACAGACAGGACCAGAAACAGCAATATGCTGGCAGAATGGTTGAACAGTTTGACAGGTTGGCTAAGTACTCATTAGATAAGGACAACCGTAAGATGTATGTGGCTAGAAAGGAACAGTGGGAAAATGAAGTATTAAAACAGAAAAATAGAGGCAAAAAGGTTATAATAACGGAGCAGGCAATAGATAAAGTAAATGAAATTAATCCTAAGGGCTTTACTTCTGATAATAATAAATTTATAAAAGAGGTACATAAGGACTTACTTAAAGTTGCGAGAGATGAAAATAACAGTAATGAAGTTGCATGTGTAGTAGATTTAATAACAAATAAAAAAACTAAATTTATAAAAGGTGGAAGGCATGAGGTAGATGTATATTCTGATTCAGATATGTTTCATTTATTGCATTCGGCAAAAGATAAGTCTTTGGTATTATGTCACAACCATCCTGGATTAACAGATTTTTCAGCAAATGATATTGGAGTATTTATGAGACACGACACAATAAAAACTATGACTATTGTGACAAATCAAGGAGATGTACGATATATTTCAAAAGGCGAACATTTTGATTATAATGGAGCGGTTGAATTGATGAGAGAGTGTCAGGAAAAATATAGTGATAATATTAATAAGTGTATTGATTTGTTTTTAAAAAAATGCTATTCTGTTGGCATACAGAGAGGGTAATATTGAGGCAGGAGGTGTTTCAATGGATGGTATATTAGATGGAAAACCGGGAATGACAATTGATGAATTGATTGCATTATTGGAAAAAGGACCAATAAAGGCAGAAAGCAATAATGAAGATAAAGCAGAAATAAAAGAAAACAAGTAACAGCCACCAGTCGAAAGATTGGTGGTATTTTTATACCCAAGTTGCACCGGTGCAACAGAAAGGAAATATATGTTTAAAAGATACTATCCACCACCAGAGTTAGTGAAAAAAGAAATTAGCTGATATTAGAGGATATGTTAATGAATTCGGACAGCTCAAAATTCAGCTGTCCGAATTGAATACAGGGGAGAAGTACTGTTAGGAAAAGTTCCTAACGTCCCCGAAAGTGACATTAGACGTGGCGAAAGGCTGCGTCTTTTTTGATTGCAGAGGTAGGCTGCAATAATAATTATTTAATAAAATTTATAAAATGGCAGTATTTTTATAGTGTATTACATTATGCGTATCTTGCTAAATTTTTAATTATTAATATTTAGATAAAAAAATATAAACTGTAAAAAACACAGGAAATAACAGGGGTTTACAAGGTTAAGAAACTGTGATACTGTGAATTTACGATATATCGAAAATAATTTAAAAACCTCTTGACTTATTGGCAGACAACAATTATAATCAATTTAGTGGCAGACAAAAAGTGAGGTGAGAATATGAGTCCACGAACAGGAAGACCGAAGTCTGATAATCCCAAATCGGATAGGATAACCATTCGTTTAGATAATGAACATTCACAAATTATACAAAAATATTGTGAACAGGAAAAAGTTGAAAAGGCAGAAGCTATCCGCCGGGGTATTCAGAAATTAAAGTCAGAAATTAAAAAAGATTAGTTGTTGAAAGTTTGGCGACCCACACAACTAATCCTTTAAATACAGAGGTTTCCCACTGATAAATATATCATATCATTTTGGGGAACTTCTTTCAAGCAAATTTAAAAGGAGATAATTGAAATGATACAGATTGAACAGACAATTACAAGTGTTGAAGTAGCAGAAATGGTAAATAAAAGACATACTGATTTGATACGCGATATCCGTAGATATTCAGAGCAATTAGCTGAAAGCAAAATTGCGTTGAGTGATTTCTTTACGGAAAGTACATATAAGGATAGTACTGGACGAGCTTTGCCTTGCTACAATGTAACAAAGAAAGGCTGTGAATTTATAGCACATAAGCTTACAGGCACAAAGGGAACAGAATTTACAGCAAGATACATTAACCGTTTTCACGATATGGAAGAACATATACAGCACAGCAAGCCACGTACAGCATTAGAACAGCTCCAGTTACAGAGTAAGGCAATCCTTGAAGTCAATGATAAGATAGATGAAGTTAAGCAGGAGCTGGAAGACTTTAAGCAGGATATGCCACTGATGAATATTGAATGTGACAGAATAACAACAGCAGTACGCAAGGTTGGAACACGCGCTTTAGGCGGTAAAGACAGCAATGCATATCACGATAAGTCTTTAAGCGGTAAGGTATACACAGATATCTACAGAGAGTTGAAAAGACAGTTTCAGGTTACTTCCTACAAGTCAATCAAGCGTAGACAGTGTGACATAGCAATATCTATAATAGAGAGCTATCAGTTGCCTGTGGTGCTCAAAGAGCAGATACAGAACAGTAATGCACAGATGAATATGGAGGTATTGTAGTATGTCAGCTAAAATTGATTTTGAAGATGCACTTTATGAATTGGAACAGACAACAGCAACACTAGGATTTATACAGACGGCTTTTGCAGAAGGTGACTCACTTATAGATGATAGCGAGTCATCAGCAGCCATATATATGTTATATACAAAACAGAACAATATAGTAAAAAGACTTAAAGAAGTATTAATCAATATGAAATAGACAATTTAATATCAATATCAGGGACGCTCAGTAATGGGTGTCCTTTTTATATGCCCAAAACTTAATGGCAATAAACTTTAGGAAAATGCCGACGGGCGGTAAACGGAAAGGAGACAGGTATGAGAAAGACATTACCTATTAATCTACAGTTCTTCGCAGATGGCGGAGCTGATAACGGCGGTCAGGATAATAACGCTGGTGGAACTAATAACAATGCGGCAGGGCAGAATAGTCAGGGTTCAGCTGGAATTGACTATGACAAGATTCAGGAGATAGTAAATACTGCCACAACAAAGAAAGAAAATGCAGTGCTTAAGAGCTATTTCCAGCAGCAGGGGCTATCAGAGGATGAAGTTAGCCAGGCTATAGCGACATTCAAGGAGAATAAGGCACAGCAGACAGCACAACAGCAGAATGATACAGCACAGCTACAGAATCAGGTGGCAGCGGCTAATCAGGAAGCGGAAAAAGTTCGTATTGAGCTTGTGGCTACACAGGTAGCTATAACACTTGGCATAGAAGCCAAGACAGTACCATATGTGCTAAAGATGGCTGATTTCAGCAAGGCAAAAGGTACAGATGGAAAGATATCAGAGGACAATGTTAAAGCTGCACTTGAACAGGTTCTAAAGGATGTACCTGCACTTAAGCCAAGCACAGAGAACAATGATGGATTCCAGATAGGAGGACCAGGAGGCGGCAACACTAACCAGGCAAATGAAGAGGCTCTTAAGAGAGCCTTCGGACTATAAGAAAAGAGAGGTAAAACTATATGTCGGTATATGAGTATGCAGAAAAATTTACACAGCTTTTACAGCAGAAGTACGCAAAGGAGCTGTGCTCAGACGATTTAACACAGTCTAATCCACAGGTAACATTTATCAATGCACAGACAATCAAGTTACCAAGAATGACAGTAAGTGGTTATAAAGACCACACAAGAACACCAGGCTTTAATGCTGGTACATTAAGCAATGACTGGGAGCCAAAGAAGTTATCTCACGATAGAGATATAGAGTTCTTTGTGGATCCAATGGATATTGATGAGACTAATTTAACATTATCAGTTGCTAACATTCAGAACACATTTGAAACAGAGCAGGCTATTCCTGAAAAGGATAGCTACAGATTCTCTAAGCTTTATTCAGAGCTTAATACATATAAGGCGGGCAATATCAACACAACAGCTATTACAGTTGCTAACTTCTTAGATGTATTTGATGATATGATGGAAGCTATGGACGAGGCTGGTGTTCCAGAGGAAGGCAGGATCCTTTATCTTACTCCGAAGATGATGAAGATTGCCAAGAAGGCAGAGGGAATACAGAGAACTATGGATGTCTCAGGTGGCTCTAATGCAGTCAATCGTAAGGTACACAGCCTTGATGATGTAAAGCTTAAGAGCGTACCATCTGCAAGAATGAAGACAAAGTATGAATTTACAGAGGGCTGTGTTGCTTCTGGAACAGCTAAGCAGATTAATATGATCCTTATTCATACATCTTGCGTAGTTTGTCGTGATAAGTACAGTTACATCAAGCTCTTCACACCAGGAACAGATTCAAGGACAGCAGATGGCTACCTTTATCAGAATCGTTGCTATGGCGACCTTTTCTTACTTGAGAAAAAGGCAGACGGCTGTGCTATGAATGTAGACGGAGAATAGGAGGTATATGATGAAGGCAGTAAAAGCTAATAAGGAATATACAATAGCGGAGCAGGAGCAGAAGCGCTATATTGCTGATGGCTATGATATTGTTGATGATAAGGGCAACGTTATAGCTTATGGAAGAGGCAAGACTGTTCCATATGAGCAGTATAAGAAGGTACTTGATGAACTTAATGCACTTAAGACAGAAAAGCAGGAAACAGTCGATTTAACAGCTATGACAGTTGAAGAATTAACTGCATTTGCAAAGGATAAGGGCATAGATATCGGACAGGCAACATCACAGGAAGGCATCATAAAGAAGATTAGAGCTGCCTTGGAAGCGTGAGCCTATGGTATATGCAAGTAAAGAACAGTACCTGAGTGAGCATAATCTTATCCCGGATGAACAGATAGAACGAAGATTAAAACAGGCGAGCCGGCATATCGACTCGCTTACTTTTAATCGTATAACATCAAGAGGCTTTGATAATCTGACAGAGTTCCAGCAGGCAATAGTCATAGACGTATGCTGTGATATGGCTGATTTTGAGTATGAGAATGAAGACATGATTAATTGTGTCTTGCAGAATTATGCTGTAAATGGAGTATCTATGCAGTTTGGCAGCAGTTGGAATGTTCTTGTGCAGAATGGAATTGCTGTAAAGCGTGATACATACCGGGTGCTTTGCCAGACAGGCTTGTGCTGCTTAAGTCTGGGGGTGTGAGAATGAGATACCCTTGCTTGATATTAAAGAGCATGTGTAAGACAGAAATACATGTAGAGATAGAGCAGGAAGGCAGAAATGTCTACGGAGAGCCTCTTGAACCTGTTATATGGGATGGTTTATGCAACTATCAGGACAGCGGTAAGACAGAATTAACAGCAGAAAAGGTGCTTATAAAGCTTGAAGGGTGCGCACTTATTCCTGGAGATATTGCACCGGAACTTCCTGTTATTACTAAAGGTGATATAACAGTGTTCGGTGTAACAAGACATATATACAAGGGTATAAAGTGCCGTAATCCGGATGGTACAGTTAATTATGTAAGATTGGATGTGATGTAATGGCGAAGAATGTTAAGTCTACAGTTAAGCTAAATATGCCTATGGTAAGAAGATTAACAGCGGCAGCGCAGGTATCACTTGCACAGACAGCAGAGGCTATACATACCAATGTGGTGCAATGTCAGGTAATGCCAAGAGATACGGGTGCTTTGCAGAATGAGAGTACATTCGTATATACACAGGATATTGCTAATGGCAAGGTCGAACTTGTATCCAGCACACCGTATGCAAGACGGTTATATTATCATCCTGAATATAATTTCCATCGGACACCTTGGACTGACGAAAAAGGTAAGAGACATGAAGGTAATGCTAATGCCAAGGGCAGATGGCTTGATGATTATCTTAAGGATGGTAGAAAAAAGAATTTTGCTCCTGATACATTTGCTAAGCTGTATAGGAAGAATGCGGGGTTGTGATGTTAGGAATAGGTGATGTAAGAGATTATATAGCAGGTCTTGGACTTGCCGCTAATACTAACGTGTATTGTGGAAAATTAGACGACAAAAAGGATAAGAGTATAGGGATATATAACTCTAGCAGACAAAGACCTGTACAGATGGCGATAGGCGGTATAAAAAACAGTTCCTATCGTGTAAAGTCTGTAAGCGTATTGGTGCACTGGAATAAGAGTGTAAGAGACACAGAGAAAGCTGCTGAACAGCTTTATAATATGCTTAGAGACACCAAGAGAGTTACTATCAATGGTACCAGAGTATTCTTCACGAAGATGCAGGTTGATGAACCTGTAGATGTAGGAACAGATGATAATGGTATCTTTGAGTGTGTAATAGAATTAGATATTTATTATGAAAGGTAGGTAAAAGTATGGCAGAAAATACTAAAATAGCCGGATATAGTGCAGAAGCAGTAGCAAAAGAAGATGTAAATCCAGTATATGAAATAAAGTTTGGCATATGTACAGCTGGAAGAAAGAAGGCGGATTCACCAGAGTCTATAACAACAGTTGTTGTTAAAGATGCAGAAAGCCTTAGCGTTTCTATTGATGGAAGCATGGAAGAATGGAAGCCAATGGATCAGGGCGGATGGACCAGACGATTAATGACAGCTAAGTCAATAGGAATATCAATGGGTGGTAAGCGTAATTATGGTGATCCAGGTAACGATTATGTTGCAAGTCTTGCAACTAAGACCGGACAGGATTGTAATACGTGGCTATCAATTATTTTCCCTAATCTTGATCAGCTTATTATTCCGGCGGTTATTAATGTAACGAGTATGGCAGGTGATTCTACAAGTACTGAAGCTCTTGAATGGGAAGCACAGTCTGATGGAAGACCAACATATATTGAACATGCATCTTAGTATAAAAGAAATGAGAGGAAAAAAGATAATGGCAAAGACAGATTTTAAAGTGATAGACATATCTATGAAGATTACTAACCAGTTACCTATGATTCGTATTACAGAGGATTTGGTTGTAACTGTTAACAATCGAAAGAACAATATCCTATGCGTACAGGCTATGGCTAGTGAGGCAGAGAAGAAAGTTAGCGAAGATGGCGACAATGGTATTGGCTTTATGGTAAAGGCTCTTGAAATGCTCGTTGGCAAGGAAGCTGCTGATAAGATTGAGGATATGGACTTACCACTTCCAGAGTATAAGGAAATGTACAACACAATTATGAGCGTTGCCACAGGAACATACGGCGAGGAACAGACACCCTCAAAGTGAGACGTACTATGACTTGTGTGATGACTGGGAACTGATAGAATCAAGCTTCCTGTCACAGTATGGCATAAGATTACGTGCAGATGATGATATGTCCTGGTCTGAATTCTGTTCTTTATTATCCGGTATAATGCCTGAAACACCACTTGGAAGAGTGGTAAGTATAAGGGCGGAGAAAGATATTAAGGTTATCAACAGCTTTACTAAGGAACAGAAAAAGATACATGATGACTGGCTTCTGAAGCGTAATAGAAAAATGGTTGGAACACCACAGTATATAGAATATTGGACACGATTACAAAGAGACTTTAAGGCTGCTTACTCTAAGAAGTAGGCAGTCTTTTTTCGTGCCAGAAAGGAGGGAGAATGTCAGATGCAGTAGGACAGATAGCTCTGGAACTTGGCATAGACAGCTCACAGATAGTTAATCAGCTTACAGGAGCTTCTAATAAGGCAGCTAAGCAGGCAACAACTATCTTTTCTGGGCTTGGTAAGAAGATAGCAGCAGGACTAAGTATAGCTGCAGTTACTAAGTTAACGAAAGACTGCATAGAAGTAGGTTCCAATGTAACAGAAGTGCAGAATGTTGTTGATACAGCATTTAAGGACTTAAGTTGGCAGGCAGACCAGTGGGCTTCCAATGCTATGACTAACTTTGGCTTATCGGAATTATCGGCTAAGAAGTACATGGGTGTGTTTGGCCAGATGAGTAATGCTATGGGTATCACAGGTAAAGCGGCACTTGATATGGCTGAGAATGTTACAGGATTAACCGGTGATGTTGCATCATTTTACAATCTTGGAACGGACGAGGCATATACAAAGCTGAAATCTATCTGGACTGGTGAGACCGAAACGCTCAAGGACTTGGGCGTGATTATGACTCAGACTAACTTAGACCAGTATGCACTTAATAACGGCTTCGGTAAAACTACAGCCAAGATGACAGAGCAGGAAAAAGTAATGCTGCGTTATCAGTACGTAACAAGTGCTTTATCCAATGCTACAGGAGATTTTGTTAAGACACAGGACTCCTGGGCGAACCAGACAAGAATACTTACATTAAGGTTTCAGCAGTTAAAGGCTAGTCTAGGTAAAGGCTTCATAGCATTGTTTACACCTATTCTGCGTGGCTTTAACAACTTGCTGGCAGGATTACAGAAGGTTGCGGATGGCTTTGCCAGCTTTGTGCAAATGCTCACAGGAGCAGATGTATCAACTTCTATGGGGTCGATAAGTTCGGATATAGCTGGTATAGGAGATGATGCATCCAGCGCAGCGGATAATGTAGGTGATATAGGAAGTGCAGCCAAGAAGACTGCTAAAGATATAGAAAAGTCGCTTGCAGGATTTGACCAGATAAATAAGCTGACAGAGCCAGCAGATGATAGTTCTGATTCAAGCGGTAGTACAGGTGGAACATCTTCAGGAATCGGAAGCGTTGACCTTGTACCAGATGTGAGTGGAAGTACATCTAATGTTTCTAGTGCAATATCTGATATGGCAGATAAAGTCAAGAAAGCATTAGAGCCACTTAAAGCAATATCCTTTGATAATCTGATAACATCTCTTGATAACCTTAAGAGAGCTGCACAACCATTAACAGATAAGTTGTTCGCTGGATTGGAATGGTCTTATTACAATATATTTGTTCCTTTGGCTAAGTGGACTATAGAAGATTTGCTTCCGGCATTTCTTGATGTATTAGCAGGCTGTTTAGATGTACTGAATAGTGCGTTAGATGCATTGAAGCCATTGTGGATGTGGGCCTGGGATAATTTCCTTGAGCCTGTGGCGAGTTGGACTGGTGGAGTGATTGTTGATGTTCTGAAAGGATTGGCATCTGCATTAGAGGGTATATCTGATTGGATAAAGGATAATCAAGGTCCATTTGATGCAATAGTGATAACAATAGGAGCATTTGCAGCAGCTTGGAAAGCGGTAGATTTAGCAGAATTTCTTATGAATGCTGGCGGTGTTGTCGGATTGCTCAGTAAACTTAAGGATGCAACTTGGGGCTGTGTAACAGCTAAGATAGCAGATAAGCTTGAAACAGTTCAGCTTTGTGCTATGTATGCAAAAGATTTTATTGTAAATATGGCATTGGCAACAAAGGAATTAGTTTCTCAGGCCATACAATGGGGAATATCAACGGCATCTAAAGTAGCAGATACAGCAGCCACAGCAGCACATACAGCGGCTACATGGTTAGCCACAGCAGCTACAACAGCATTTGGTGTTGCTATGTCTGTATTAACAAGTCCTATAACATTAGTTATTGTAGCTTTAGCAGCGTTAGGAGTTGCTATATACGAATTAGTAAAACATTGGGATGTAGTTAAGGATGCAGCAGGAAAATGTTGGGATTGGATTACTGATAAATGGTGCAAAGCAGGTGATTGGTTCAAAGGCATATGGCAGGATATAAAGTCTGCATTTTCTTCATTTGATAACTGGTTACAGAATATTTTTAACATAGATTTTTCAGATAGCTTCGGCTTTATAGGCGATATAATGAATGCTTATTTGCAAAATGTTTCTAATATATTTGGTGACGTAAAGCAGATATTTGGTGGATTGATTGACTTTATTGCTGGGGTATTTTCAGGTGACTGGTCAAGAGCCTGGAATGGCATTGTGGATGCCTTTGGTGGAATATTCTCTTTAATTGCAGACATAGCCAAAGGACCTATTAATATGGTAATCGGACTTATAAATGGTATGCTTGATGGATTAGAAAGTGGTATTAACTGGATAGTCCGCAGGGTGAATGCTTTAAGCTTTGATGTACCTGATTGGGTACCGGTTATAGGTGGTGACCATTTCGGGTTTGATTTACCGGAAGTTGGATTTGGTAGTATCCCATACCTTGCAGAAGGTGGATATGTAAAGCCAAACACTCCACAGCTTGCAATGATTGGTGATAATAAACACCAGGGAGAAGTTGTAGCACCAGAGGATAAGCTTATCGATATGGCACAGAAGGCAGCAGCTATGGCATCCAGTGCTGAACTGTTAGCTGAAGCTATAAGTATTCTTAAGCAGATCCTTAAGATACTGGAAGCATTAGATCTTGATATACAGTTAGATGGAAAGAGCCTTAAGAAGTATGTAGTTGATAAGATTAACGAGCATACAAAGCAGACAGGAAAATGTGAGATTATAACTTAACAAGGATGTGATGAATTGATACTAAGATGTGACAATCAGGAGCTTCCAGCTCCTGTGTCCATCAAAGTGGATGATGAGATTATATGGTCTTCTTCAACAGGACGAGCACTTGACGGAACAATGTTAGGTGATGTAGTTGCTGAAAAGAAGACCTTATCTATATCCTGGGGAGTTCTTCAGGAAGATGAGCTGGTTCTTATTAAGAGTAAGCTTGTTGCCGGATTCTTCCCAATAACATTTCATGATGATGGACAGGATATAACAATAACAAGTTACAGAGGTACACTAAGCAAGGAAGTAATAGGGGAGCTTGATGATGGTATTTTCTATTACAGAAGTGCAAGTGTGTCGATTATTCAGCAGTAAGGAGAGCATATGAAACAGACATTAAAGGTTAGTGATATAAGAAACAAGGCAGTAGAGTTACAGGGGATTAACGGACATTTTCCTGTAAAGCTTAATTATGCTATTGCAAAGAATTTAAAGGTGCTTATAGCAGAGTGTGAATGATAGGAGAATAGCCTATGTATAACAATGTAACAGATGCATTTAAAACGATGATAAGAAGTCCGTCAAGAACATTCAAAGTCAGACTTAAGATAAATGATAAGTGGATATATGCTAACTTTAAGAAGCTTAGCTATGAAACTTCAAGCAGTAGTGAAGAATACCTGCAGTTAGGATCTGCAGTATCGGCAAAGATTGAACTTAGTATTAAGAGAATAGATGAGCTGTTTGAGAATACAGAGATACCGATAGAGATAGGATTGAAGCTGCCAAGTGGAAAGTATGAGTATATTCCAGTTGGCTTTTTTACTGCTGAACATCCAACAAATGACCAGGCAATTACAACATTTACAGCTTATGACAGAATGATGAAAACAACAGGGCTATATGTATCGAATCTTACATATCCTGCAAGTGCTGTATCAGTTCTGAATGAGATAAGCACCGACTGTGGTGTTCCTGTGGATGTAAGTAATATAGATTCTTCGATAATGATATCAACAAAGCCTGCGGGATATACATACAGGGAAATGATAGGATATATCGCTTCTATGGCAGGTGGCTTTGCATGTGTTGATAGAACAGGAACTATTGTTATTAAGTGGTATTTAGATGTGGATTATAAGCTGGATGTGACAAGGATAGTGAGCTTTGAGAAAGATGAAAGCAATTATAATCTGGAAAAGTTATCATGTAATGTTGATAACTCTACAACTTTAACATCTGGCGGTGGAATACTTGGTGTTACATTTGATAATCCATTTATGACACAGGACAGGCTTGATAATATCTTTAAGAAGCTTAGTGGTTTCAGTTACAGAGGTGCATCTGTTAAGACATTAGGAGATGTTCGACTGGATCCGTGGGATATGATTACTGTGGAAGATGGTGAAGATACCTACAAGGTGCCTGTGATGAACATCCAGCAGGAATATGATGGTGGTCTTACGATGACTATAACATCTTATGGCAAGACACAGACAGAGCAGGAAGTTGACTTTAAAGGGCCGACAACACAGCAGAATGAGAGAATATATTCTGATTTGATATTGGCAAAGGATCTTATAGCTAAGAAAGTTGATGCAGAATGGGTTAAGACTAATACAGTACAGGCAGAAACGATTGTATCTATTAACAATGAGTTACAGAATATATATAATAATTATTTAAAATCAGAGACAGCAGATATTAAATATGCCAACATAGACTTTTCAAATATCGGAAAAGCAGCAATGGAATATTTCTATGCTCATTCCGGTCTTATAAAGAATGTCGTTGTTGGTGACCAGCAGATAACCGGAGAACTTATAGGTGTTACCATAAAAGGTGATTTGATAGAGGGAAATACCATTGTTGCTGAAAAATTGGTGATAAAGGGTAATGATGGTCTTTATTACAAGCTTAACACTGATGGTATGGGTGTTGAAGCAGAACAAACTGAATATAACAGCTTAAATGGTAGTATTATTCGTGCTAAGTCAATCACAGCTACAAAGATCGCAGTGGATGATTTGGTTGCGTTTGATGCTACCATTGCTGGTTTTAACATAACTGACGAAGCTATATATTCAGGTGTAAAGGAATCGGCACTTAATACTACAAGAGGTATATATCTTGGTAAAGATGGACAGCTCGCATTCGGTGACGGCAATAATTATCTGAGATTCTACAAAGATTCATCAGGTAGATATAAGCTTGAAATATCAGCCGAAAGTATGAATTTTTCAAGCACAGGCGCGAGCGTAGAAGATACCATCAAAGATATCAATGATAAGGTTGATTCAGTAGTGTCTGTCGAAAAATCAGAGGTGACATATCAAGCTGGGGTCAGTGGAACAGTCAAACCAACGGGTACGTGGTTAAAAGATATGCCGAGCGTAAATACAGGTCAATTTTTATGGACACGAACACTTATAACATATTCTGATAAGTCTGTAACGGAGTTGTTCAGCGTAAGTTCCATGGGTACTAAAGGTGAAACTGGAACCACAGGTCTTAAATCACTTCAACCGACAAGAAATTGGAATGGTACATTCACAATCGTTAGTGCTACTGTAAATTGCACTACAGATGATTTTAATCGTACACCGGTAGTAGGTGATACTTTTACCAATCTTGATGGCTCATCTAATACTGGCACATGGAAAGTTACAGCGGTATCCGGTTACACAGTTAGCATACAACTTCTATCCTACGTATCAAGTAAGGGCGATAAAGGAGATAAAGGTGATAAAGGCGCAGCCGGAGCAGATGCGATAATTATAAGTATCACTTCGAGTAGTGGCACAATATTCAAGAACAATTCAGGAACAACAATTCTGACGGCTCATGTGTATAAGGGTGGAGTTGAACAGGCAATCAACACAAATGGAGTATGCGGTTCTTTAGGAACAGTCAAATGGTATAAAGGAACGTCATTAATTTCAGCAGCAAGTGCAATAAATGTATCAGCTGCAGATGTTAACAATACCCAGATTTATACATGTCAGCTTGAGGGATAAAAGGAAGGAGCGTGATAGTCAAAATGGCAGTTAAAGCATCAAGCCAGATATCAATGATTGATGTTACGGATGCATATTCTGTATTGCTTACAAGCGAAGCATATGTATTCACAGGGAATACATCGGGAGCACCGGCAGGCCTTACATGTACAACACAGGTAGTTGCTTTCTGCGGGCTGAAACCATGTACAAGCTTAAATGTGAGCAACATAAGCTGTCCTACAGGAATAACCGCTACAGTATCTAACAATAATACAGCAGCACCTACAGTAACATTCAAAACAACAGCAACTATAACAGCTGCTTGCGAAGCGATAATACCGGTTAGTGTTGATGGAATCACGATTAATAAGAAGTTTTCATTTGCCGTAGCAAAAACCGGTAGTACAGGAGCAAAAGGTGACAAGGGTCAACAAGGTCCACAGGGGCCTCAGGGTGTAAAAGGAGACACAGGTGCTAAAGGAGACAAAGGAGCGACAGGCTCACAAGGACCTCAGGGTGTAAAAGGTGATAAGGGCGACACTGGAGCAACTGGAAATGGAATAGCTAGTACGGCAGTTGTGTATCAAGCAGGTTCGTCAGGTACAACAGCTCCTACAGGAACCTGGAGTACATCCGTTCCATTCACAAGTGCAGCGGCACCATATCTCTGGACACGTATAACCATAAAATATACAAACGGTACTGTAACTAATTCATATTCAGTCGGAAGTACACCCGAAGGCATAAGCGTTGGTGGAAGAAATTTAGCTGAATCGACTAATCAGGGAACAACTGGATGGGGTTGGTCAATGAAGGCAGGCGGACATACACAATCAGAGATAGTAGAAAATAATATCAGAACTTGTAAACTACTGAGAAATTCAACAGCACAGTCAGGATGGTCTGTCATTGAATATACACGCATAGGACGTTCTAAATATGAACCTAATACAGTATATACAGTATCATTTGATGTTAAATCAAATGTGAATACTGTGATGAGCTTAGATTTACTGCAAGGTAATGGTACTGATAATCTCATGGGTAGTAGTACTGCTGTAAATAGACAAATTAAAGCTAATCAATGGAATAAGTTGATATGGATAATTAAAACAGTCACAACACTTCCTAGCTCGACAGGACAGTTATTGTACATTACAGGAATGAACAGTGGTACAGGAGTATGGTATCAGTTTAAGAATCTAAAGATTGAAAAGGGCAACAAAGCCACAGACTGGTCGCCAGCTCCTGAAGATATTGATACTAAGTTCAATAACTATACCACAACTGAGCAAATGAAACATGATTTCAAGAATAGTTCATCAGAGTTATACAGTGCAATCAATTCATCATTTGCTACAAATGGGCAGGTGTCAACTGTGGATAGTAAGTTTAGTGATTATTATTCAAGGAAAGACGCAAGTACTGCAATTAAGCAAATAAACGATGCAATAAGTTTAAAGGCAAGTTTAGAAGAGTTTCATAATGGTTATAGAATAATAGAAGCAGGTGGTTATGGAAGCGATTATCGTGGTACGGGTGCATGGCTTAAGATTAATAACATAAAACAGAATATAGCAACTGGACGAGGGCTTAGCGTTACATCCATAAATCCCACGACATTAGTTGTAAATGGTTCGTGGTCTTATGATACATTTGGCAGTGCTACTGCAAGAACCAACTTTAAAAATAAGATAACAGAGCTTAATAGTGGAGATTATATAATAGTTGTGGTGTCTTCAGATGCAGCATATCCATTAACAGTTGCAGATGCCTTGCAGCTAATAGGAGGTACAGTATATACAGGAGAATCTTACAGAGAAGCTTATGCACTTATAGGCAAATCAAGGCTTGGTTATGGAAATGGTATAGAAATGTATATTCCCAAAACAGCAGAGGATAAACGTAATGCTGTAGTTAGTTGTTATGTTTCAACCGCTGGTGCATTAATGAGTAGCAATTCTAATAGTTTATATAAGAAAGTTACGGCAGATTTAGAGCTTAAAGTTGGGAAGAATGACAACAATCAGATAGTGTCTATGATTAATGCGTCAGCTAATGAAATTAACCTTAAAGCAAATCGTTTTTCGTTAGAAAGCGATAATTTAATTATAACAAAAGATGGAAAAATCACAAAATGTAAAAGTATAAATGTAACAGGCGGAAATATAGGCAGGTGGAATATTTCAGATTATCTTAGTTCAGATAATAAGGACTCCGATGGATATATAAGAAGAACGTGGATGCAGCCAGCAGCCAATGATGAAACGTGGGTATATTCTGTTCAGAAATCAAGCAACAAAAATGATGCTTCAGCTTTTGGTGGTTTATGGTTTGTAAAAGGAAATGGAGATCAAACAACTCAAAATCTGAATGTAAATAAGAATTTAACAGTATATAGTGATTTAACATTGTATGGTAAGTTAACCACAGATTTAAAATTTCGTAATTATGGAAAGATAATTAATCCATATAATCAGGATTTAAGATTTTATGCATCTTCAGAAGAGCAATATGCATTAACATTTGGAGTTGAATATAGTGCTAGTCATAGCGTTATAACTGGATGGCATTTTGGTCCGGATGCAGGTGGATATATAGAGTTAGGTTCGGCAAGACATCCATGGTATTCTATACATGCAGATACAAGTCTATATGTTCATAGTGGCAGTGTGTATTGCTATGATTATTATTATATCTGGTCAAATGGTGGTTGGGTTGAGCTGTCAGATTGGATAAAAGCTAAATTATAAAAATCAGGAGGAGTTTATTATGCTAAATTTAACAAAAAGTATTACAATTTCAGGTTACAGTTATGTAGAGAAAACAGTGGAAAATACAACAGATGGTACAACAACGTATACAGAGAAAGTTCCTGCTGTATATTTATCCGCTGATGTGGCAGACAATGGTTCAGACCCACATATCAGTTTTACAATCCAGAACAAAGAGTTATATATTGCAAATAAAAAGGATTGTGATAAGGATATCAGTGAGTTTTATACAAATGCACTTTCATTAATAGAATAAAGGAGGATTAAAGATGCTACTTACATTTGGAGAAATAGTTAATTTAAATGAAGAATTACATAATGTGGTTAGAAAAAGGCTTCCATTCCAGCTTGCTTACGCGATATCGAAAAATGTTCAGGATATTAGCAAGGAAGCAGATATTATTGGTCAGAATCGTATTAAATTAATAGAATTATATGCTGATAAAGATGAGAATGGAAATCCAGTAATTAAGGATGGAGAATATCATATCTCAGATGAAAATCAAGGTATATTCCAACAGGAATATACAGAGTTTCTGCACACCGAAACAGAAGTATTTAAGAATATTGAAAAAGTTGATATAACAAAGTTTGATAAGCTTGAAGACCAGAGATATGATGCACTTAGTGCTGCTGATATAACAGCATTATCATTTATGATAAGTGAAGAAAAGATACAGTAAAGTTTATAGGAGGATAAGTAATTATGATGACGATGAGAGAAATATACGTAGCTGCCGCACACAATAAGTTGATTCAGTTGGTTATTATAGCAGTAATTATTGATACGATATTTGGAGTATTAAGATCAGTTAAAGAACACAAGTTTAACAGCTGCTTTGGCATCGATGGCGCGATAAGAAAGTGTGCAATGGTTATATCAATAATGCTACTTGTAATTGTAGATTACATAACAGGTTTTAATATGATTGGATTCCTACCGGAGGAAATAAGACAGCATATCGGAAATAGTATCGGAATCTCAGGATTTATTGCATTGCTCTATATAGCATATGAAACTGTAAGTATATTAAAAAATATGGCATTATGCGGTTTACCTGTTAAGAAATTATGGTTATACGTAAAGACGTTTCTAAGTAAATATACAGATGAGCTTCCAGATGATGATGAGCTTGCAGAGGACAAGGCAGTACCAGAGGTAAGTAACAATAAAACATATATTAACTAATGAGCACATGTAGTAATCGCTATGTGTGCTATTTTTATGCGCACATAGCGGAAATATATAAAAAGAAAGCGAGGAATAAGACTATGAAAAAAGGAATAGACATAAGCAGACACCAGGGAGAACTTGATTTTGATTACATTGCAACTAATTTTGACTACGTGATTATCCGCTGCGCCTATGGCAATGACTTAAGCGAAGACGACAGCGAGTGCGGACAGTGCGACAGCATGGCACAGACATATATAGATGAGTGTGAGAAGAGGGGTATCCCATACGGATTATATATTTATCAGTATGCAGGAAACAATGATGAATCATTAAGCGAAGCTGCGCACATCAGAGAGTGGTATAACAAGTGTAATCCAACAATGGGATTATATCTCGACATAGAGGATGCAGACGGATATAAGGCAGAACATGGCATTGATTATCATTATACACAGGAGCTTGCAATTGAATGGCTTGATGCATTATGTGACATAACAGCAAAGGGTATCTATGCAAGCCACAGTTGGTTAAACGATTATATGAATGTAGATGAGCTTATAGAACATGGCGCGCTTATCTGGGAAGCACATTGGAATGATGATGGTGAGATATGCGAGGATAAATTCGCTATGTCGCAGGAGTCTAGTGACTACTATTTAAATGATGGCACAAGAGTAGATTATGACATAATGTATGATGAAGTCTATGACAGACTTACAAAAGCGAATGAGTATGATCACAGGAATGATGGTGTTGAAGATAATGATAATGCGGATGAAGATAATAATGCCGGTGCTGATGATACAGAGCAGCTGCAGCATGAGATAGGAGAATATGTTGAATATAATGCAATATATGCCGCATCTACATCAGAAGCTGCACTCACACCATCAGCCGGATTTAATAGCGGAAGAATAACAAGGGTTATTCCCTGGGCTTCCAATCCATATCTTATTGACGATGGAACAGGCTGGGTTAATGACGGATGTATTGTATCAGCAGGCGACAGTTCTGATGGTGAAAGCAATGAAGAATCTGAAACTGACATATCTGATATAAAAGCCGGTGATAAGGTAAGAGTGCTTCTTAATGTTGATTATGATACAGATAGAGCATTTAATCTTTATTATGATGAATATGATGTTATCCAGGTTGATGGAGACAGAGCAGTTATCGGTATTGACAATACTGTAACAAGTGCGATAGATGTGCATCACCTAGAAAGAATATAATGATGTTGTACATTTAAAATATCTGTGATACTATGCACATATAAATAGGTAGAAACTATCATATCCAAAGGTGTGGTCCTAATTCTTCTGTACCTATATCTGTAAGTAGTCCTGATACTTCTCTGTAAGGCATAGAATATCGTTGTGAAATATAGCGCATAGATGCTCCTAATTCTCCGTCTGGTCCACCATACTGCGAGATAATCATTGCTGCCAATGCAGGATTGGTTTGCTTTATTTTAACGGGATATTCAAGTCTTTTTTCATAATTCCACATATCAACATACCTCCATTTCCCAAGGCATCGGTGTTGAAACCCACATCCAGTAGTTATCGTTAGATATGTGAAGTTTATCAAGAGGTCCATAATAATCTGCATATTTTGTCATATAATTGCAATATTTATCCCTGATCTGGGCATAATATTCTATAGCTTCCATATCATTAGGATGTGTATCAAGGTAAAGATTAGTTTCAGTTAATATAAAACCAAGCTCATATATATTCTTCATTAGTGCATGCTTGTCGGCAACGATATTACAGGAATTATTTCTTTGCGATAAAGGCATAGGTTGAATATTTGTACATGAAGAGCGTCGCTGCATATCCATAGGTGTATTACAATTAACATTCATTGACTGGTTGTTCATATTGTTTATATTATTCATGTTATTCACAGTATTCATGTTGTTCATGTTACTCATGTTATTCATAGTATTCATGTTGTTCATATTACTCTTATTATTTACATTATTCATGTTCTGACACCTCCAAAAGGTTTGTTAAGAACAGGAAATAAAGTACCATATTTTAAAGCTCTGCATGGGTCATACAATTCTCCCCATTTCTGCCATGGTACATAGCACATGGCAAGAGAAAATGTATTCTGCATTTTCATAAACATACTCCAGTTATAAAGAATTCATTACATTATATGTAATATATTTTTAGATGACACAGATATCATATCAGGTTATAAAAACAAATGGATAGTGTCAAATGACATATGAAAAATAAAAAGATACTTTTTGATTATTACATGAGTGTAGTGTGTATGTATGCTATATATAAAACTGTACACAAACCTGTATATTACAAGCTGTTGTATATAAAGTCGTGAGTTGTATATAAAGTTGAAAATTAGGTGGAAGTCAGGACAGCTATGTGATATGATTAATTGTAATTTTACGATAGCGAGGATTAATTATGTGGGACAAAATTAAAGCATTTTTAAAGAAAAAAGATGTTGAAGTATCGGTTAAAAGATATGGAATAGATGCACTTGGGGCAATGGCTCAGGGATTGTTTTGTTCGTTATTAATAGGAACTATACTAAATACTCTGGGAACACAGCTTCATATAGGATTTCTTACTAATACAGTTGCAACAATAAGTGGTGTTAATTATACAGTTGGAGGTCTTGCATCAGCCATGAGCGGACCGGCTATGGCGGTGGCTATAGGGTATGCACTGAAATGTCCGCCACTTGTTCTTTTTTCGCTTATAACAGTTGGTTTTGCATCTAATGCATTAGGTGGTGCAGGTGGTCCATTGGCGGTATATTTTGTAGCTATTATTGCAGCTGAGGCAGGAAAATTAGTATCGAAGGAAACAAAGATAGATATACTTGTAACACCATTAATAACGATAGGCGTTGGAACAGGGGTGGCAGCATTGATAGCTCCACCGCTTGGAAAAGCGGCTATGAAAATAGGTGAGGTTATAATGCTTGCAACTAATCTTCAGCCTTTTCTTATGGGAATAGTGGTATCAGTGCTTGTTGGAGCAGCACTTACATTACCGATATCATCGGCAGCTATTTGTGCGGCATTTGGACTTACAGGACTTGCAGGAGGAGCAGCTGTAGCAGGTTGTTGTGCCCAGATGATTGGCTTTGCGGTTATGTCTTTTAAGGAAAACGGATGGGGTGGACTTGTTTCACAGGGAATAGGTACATCAATGCTTCAGATGGGAAACATAATAAAGAATCCAAGGATATGGATTGCACCGATAGTAACATCAGCAATAACAGGACCTGTTGCAACATGTCTTTTCAAACTGCAGATGAATGGAACAGCAGTATCATCAGGTATGGGGACATGTGGTTTTGTAGGCCAGATAGGTGTATATTCAGGCTGGGTAAATGATGTTGCAGCAGGAACTAAGAGTGCAATAACCATGATGGACTGGGCAGGATTAATACTTATATCTTTTATTTTGCCTGCAGTTATATGTCCACTTATAAATTGGCTGTTAAAAAAAGCAGGCTGGGTTAAAGATGGAGATATGAAACTCCAGTAAGCAGAAAAGAGTAAAATAAAATGTGCAGTGGTGAATATGATAACATATGGAATAAAGATTATATATCAGTGATAAAGTCAAAAAGACGTTCAATAGGTATTGAAGTCCACATGGATGGAAGAGTCATATTAAGAGCTCCGTATACATTAAGTAAAAAACAGCTTGAAGAATTCGTGGATAAACATAAGCTGTGGATTGAAGAAAAGCGACGTTATCTTGGAAGTAAAGCCAAAGCAGGAATATCAACCAATGCAAAGAAAAAAGATGAACTTACTAAAGATGAGATTAAGTGCATTAAAGAAGCATTTGAAAAACGTGTTATATATTACAGCCGTATTATGGGAGTGACGGTTAAAAATATAACTATTAAAAACCAGAAAACAAGGTGGGGCAGCTGCAGTTCAAAGGGTAATCTGAACTTTAATTATCAGCTGTATTATATGCCACAGGAGCTTATGGATTATGTTGTGGTGCATGAGCTTGCACACAGAAAATATATGAATCATTCAAAGGAATTCTGGGCAGAAGTGAAAAAGTACTGCCCAGAATATAAGGAAAGAAAAAATGTCCTAAAAAAATACATATTAGAAACATAGAGGCATATTGCAGACACATATTAGTAAGTGAATGTTACGGTATATAAGGTGTAATTATTTCTAGGTACATTTTTGTAAGTATATGATAAAGCTTCACCGGTTTTTGACACAGCTGTTTTTAAATCAGTTGTGAATGTGCAGGCGAATTCAAGATGAGTCTGTTTGTTTTTAACCGCATTACGGATAAGACGGTTTAACTGTGAAGTGTTACTTATCATGGTTACTCCAGCATATCTTATATAAGAATATTTTGTTCCACAATTCTCATATTCACTGTATTTGTCATGGTTCCATGTATGATCAATGGACATGTCTTTGGCTGTAATATTAAAGTAAGAATGATCGGTGTATTCAAAAGAAGAACCTATAGGATCATCCCATGTTACGTCTACATGATACCATTGGTCATCCAGTTTAACAGTATTCCATATATGCTGCTCGTCACCAGCTTCACCGGACACTGTTCCATTTTCTATTCCAAGCATATCCATAAATGTTTTAAAGCATTCAGTATAGCCGCTACATACAGCGATTCCGTTAATAAGTGCACTGTATGCATTGTAAGAGGAATCACCTGTATCAACATAAGAAATGTGTTTGACAAGATAATCATGTACTGCAAGTTCATTTTCTATATCCGAATTAGCAGGAGATGTAATCTCGTTTAATATCTGTATGTATTTAGTATATAATGTAAGCTGGCGTTCATTTAGTGCATCTGTTGAACCGGTTTTATATGCATTGATTATAGAAAAACTATCCCAGCATTCATATGTAATGCGTACATTAAAACCATTTTTAACACGTTTATATTCACATTTTAACTGTTCTATGCCATCTATGGCAGCAAGCCATGAATTAGCATCTATAAGAGATTCGTCTTCAATGAATAATTCGCATACGGTCTGATTATTTATTAAGCATTGATTGATGTAATCAATTATTTCGCTGGTTGATGAGGCAGATTTATCATATGCAGTATTGGATATGGAGGTACTTGACTCATCCTGCCACTCTGATAAAAGCGGAATATTACACCCGGTAAACAAAAGGCTTATAATAATTGAAATAACGGCAAAAGACGTTTTTTTAAAATTTATATTTCTAAAATTGATTTTTTTAAAATACATTGTCATTAATCTTTCTATAAATAATTATGTTATAAATTGAATATTGTGTGTTGTTTGGTTATAATCTGTTATGATAAAAATCATGATGTCCACGTCTACGTGCTGCTTCTGCCCATGTTAAATATGTACCACTGGCACATAATACCTGCCAATATCCGCATATCGTGGGATTATCATCAAACTTTTATGCTCATATCTCATATCATGTGGGCAACATCATATTATAAAGGTATATAAAAGAATATATACATAACAATTCTAATACGTAATCTGCAAAAATAAAAGTATTTATAATAGAACATGGAAGAAATTTATAATAGAATATGGAAGAAATATTAAAAAATGTTTAAGAAACATTGTAAGAATCAAAATACATCTATTTAAGAATAGTTAAGAAAAGAGGAATAATATGAACGATTATGTGATAAATACACCGTCAGATTTTAATCTTAAAGAAACGCTGGAATGTGGGCAATGCTTTCATTTTAGCATGCTTGATGAGAATGAATATGTGTTGACAGCATATGGACAGCTTTTACATATAAGACAGGATGATAGTAATCTGGTGTTTTACGATACAGATGAGAAGATATATGATACATTATGGAGAAAATATTTTGATATAGACAGGGATTATGGAAAAATAAAAGAAGAACTGCTTGCAAAGGATGATAAGTTAAAAGAAGCAATATGTGCAATGTCAGGAGTAAGAATACTTAACCAGGAATTTTTTGAAACACTTATATCATTTATAATCTCACAGAATAAGCAGATACCACATATTAAAAAGATAGTAGCAGATATTTCAGAAAAGTATGGTACTTATAAAGGAGATATAAAAGGAATTCCAATGTATACATTTCCAGATGTTAATCAGCTAAGAAAAGCAACTATTGATGACCTGAAGGATTTAAAAACAGGCTTCCGTGCTCCATACATATATGATGCAGTCAGCCATGTTTATGATGGAAGCGTTAATTATAATGAACTTATAAAGTCAGATTCGGCAGCAGCTATAGAAAAAATGTGTGAAATAAAAGGGGTAGGTAATAAAGTTGCAAGCTGCGTAAGTCTTTTTGCACTTGGAAAAAGAGATAGTTTTCCTATAGATGTATGGATAAAAAGGATAATGGAATATCTTTATTTTGATAAGAAGGACACATCTAAGGAGGTTATAGCGGATTTTGCAAAAAACAGGTTTGGAGAACTTGGGGGATACGCACAGCAGTATCTTTTCTATTATGGGAAAACTATAAAAATGGGAGTTGCAGAGTCAAAAAAACATAAAAAATAAAAAAAGTATAATCAAAATGTAAAAACATTAATATATTTGAATTAGTTGTTGACAAATTATTGGCTGGGTGATATCTTATCGTTATCGGGATTAGCACTCAAAAGAAATGAGTGCTAACAGACATGATTATAGCAATGATAAAGATAGCTGCCACACATATGTCAGACAGCGGAAAGGTGGATTATATTATGAAGTTAGTACCATTAGGAGACAGAGTTGTAATTAAAGCATTAGTTGCAGAAGAAACTA
>ERZ772897.276-NODE-276-length-63974-cov-9.569862_pt1 | contig 63974 bp, 67 predicted proteins | sample MGYA00512125_ERZ772897 | MGnify/ENA primary metagenome ERZ772897 (study PRJEB29015, sample SAMEA2737660) | human gut metagenome | biome: human gut; feature: human-associated habitat; material: faeces | place: China | collected 2012 ... | reverse complement strand
TCACAAAGGTGCCCCACGTAAGGCAGACACGAAATCCATCGGACACATTCTGTGTCAGACGAACACTCGGAGCGCCACTGTCTAAGCTTGAGCGGACAAAAATCATAGAAAGAGCTCAGCGGACATTTTCAGCAAATTCTTGATTTGGGATAACTAGTGTCAGCGTAGAAGCCCGCCATCGGGTCAGCCCAGCCGGAGCACGCCGCCACAGGAGTTTCGCAATCGCCTAAAAGCAAAAAAAACATGCAAAGGAGACGTTATGCAAGATACGAAAAGTGCACAATTTATCCATGAATTCGAACACGCACTGTCCGATGTGACACTCCCGCAACGACTTACAGAACATTATACCGTCTCAAGCATTTTCAAAGACACGGACGACAAGAAGATCTATCAGCTTTGCGACGCGTCCGGCAATCTGTTTATTCTGAAAAGTTCAAGCGGAATCCTGCGCGATTCTCTTCGTCGGGAATACGACGTGTTAAATCAGCTTGTGTCATCCCATTTCCCGGAAGCGGTGGATTTCTTCGAAGAGGACGGTGCAGCCTATCTGCTCCGCCGCTATGTCCGGGGCATTCCACTTTGTGATCACGCGGAACAATTATGTGAAGCCCATCCGTTGGAAAGTGACTTTGAAAAGGCGTTACTGCCCCTTTTGACCGAGTGCTGCACGATCATTGGAGAGCTTCATGCGCTTCACCCGCCGATGATCCATCGCGACATCAAAGGGGAGAACTTTATCTATTCCACCGATACACACCATCTTATTCTCATCGACGTAGACGCCGGTCATGAATTCACACCGGAAAAATCCCGCGATACGGTTTTTGCCGGAACTTACGGCAATGCGGCACCGGAACAGTTCGGTTTCCGCCAGAGCGATGTCCGCACGGATGTGTACGGTCTTGGCAAGACCTTTCTCTCGCTGCTGAACGCTTCGGAGAATGATGATTCACAGATCTCCACCGAATTATCCGCGATCCTTCACAAAGCAACGGCCTTTGAACCGGATCAAAGATACCGCAGCGTAAAAGAATTACAGCAGGAACTGTGCACTTTGCAGCAAAAGCAGAATAAAAAGCCGGCCGATTTCACGAAAAAACAGGGTTTCATACTGCTGTTGCTCGGACTTCTCATCGGTTCGGCAGTCGGCTCCGGAATCGGTATGATCTGCTCACAGAAGTTTCTTGTACCGATCTCTTCCCCCCAGCTTACACAGGCATCGACCGAACCGGGTGCAGATCAAGCAACCGTTGAGCAACCATCCAAAAACGCCTTATCCGATACCCAGACCAATCCTTCCGACACACCTGCTACAGATGCAGCCGTCGATTCCGATGCATCCATCGTCGACCGTGCAGGATCACAGCCATTAAATCTGTTTGATTTTCAGGATGATGTCGATACCCTGCTTCTCGCCGTCTACAATAACGACGGGGATGCGCTCGGCGAGGCTTTGGAAACATTGATTCCGAAGCTGTATGCGGAACCGGAACTGACCCGCAATCCGCCTGAGGATTACGCCAACTATGACTCTCTGCCGGATTATGTACGAAACTGCTCGGCGGTGGATCATATCCGGCAAAGCCTTGTATATCGCGATGCATGCCTGAAAAACACGATCGGTTCCTACAGTAATTATCAAAATGAAATCCTGTCGCTGCTGCGCATCGTCATCTATCGCACCAGTGATGCTGACACCAGTTGTATTTATAAATACGCTCATGCCAAAAAAGATGCTGTGAATGAAATCGACTACCATTTCTGTCTGAGTGATATTCTCGATAACGTCCAATTAGCGATCGATAATCAGGATGGTTTCGTGCGCGCCTATGAGCAGAATTAAAAAGTAGGCAGTTTTGCACACCATCATGAATTACGATTATGTTAGAATTATAGGGTAACTGTTATGCCATAATTTACTAATTTTGCATGGACTGATGTTCTAGGGGCGGAGAATCGTTTATGAAATCCACAGATGAATTATTAAAACAAATAAGAGAACTTAACATTGATGAATTCAGAAAAGAAGAAAGTTTTGACAAGATCGGAATCGGTGAATATCTCAGTCAGCTTCTTGATACACATAATCTACAGCCGAAAGATATCATTATCAATCTGAACATGGATCGTTCCTACACCTATCAGATTTTAAGCGGCCGCCGCAATCCGACGCGCAATTTTCTGCTTCGAATCGCAATCTTTTTAAAACTTCCACTTGACGAGACACAACGGATGCTCTCCATCGCGCAGCGCGCCCAGCTCTATCCCAGAAACCGTTTCGATGCAGCGATCATTTTTGCTTTGGAACATGAGATGACTTTAGAAGAAACGAATGCGCTTCTCGAAGAGATTGGCGAAGAATTGCTCAATTAAACAGGACAGTCACTTTTTATATGTATCCCTTAACGAAACCAAAAGGCAGGTCAACACACATGACCCGCCTTTTTGTTTTTGATTGATTTTATGCTATTTTACTGTTACCTTTGTTTTTATCACTTTCTTTGTTCCGTCATTCAACACAACCGTGATTTCAATAACGGCGGCTCCCTTTTTCTTTCCGGTTGCCTTTCCATTCTTAGTTATGGTTACAACCGATTTCTCTGTTGAACGATATGTGATTTTTGCAACATTTTCCTTATCCAGCTTCTTGCTAAGCGAAATGGCTGCCTTTTTGCCTTTTTTGATCGTCACGGATTTTTTTACCGGTTTTACCGTCGCAAGGATCTGCTTGCGCAAGGTCTTCATCTGGGTTTCGTTCAGAAGCTGATACTCACCCTTTGGCGCCCGAATGGTAAAGTTTCCGTTTGTGTCAACCTTTGCCGTCTTTGCAACTAGTATCTGCTTACCATCCTTAATTTCAACAAGGGTAAGTTTCCTGCCTGCCTCAAGGTTTTTCGCATCTGTTTCAACCGTATACAAAGTATTCCCCTTATCATCCCTTACGGTCTGTTTTATCGTAACATTCTTTGTTCCTGCCGCCTGAATCATCTGTTCTGCGGCGTCCGCATTAAGCGTTGTCTTTGCCTTACCGTTCTTTCCTGCAGCGGCAACCGCTTCTATCTCGGCTTTTGCTTCTGTTACTTCGCCTGCCGCATCTTTCTTCACAACCATTTTTATCGTTGTATTTGTTGCCGCATCCTTGATTTCAATCGTAGTAGTCACAGATGCAACTGTTCCATCTGCGTTCCTTATCGTTGTGGTCTCTGATTTCACTTCATTTCCCTGATCGTTTTTCACCGTATCCGTCTTGGTCTCTACCCTGGTTCCATCCGGTTTCACTTCTGTCTTTGTGTCTTCTGTCTTATTATCAGGATTCACGACCGTTCCACCGCCTGCTGAAGAACCGCCTCCGGATACCGTTCCTCCTGTACTGCCACCTGTGGATCCGCCACCGGACGAAGAACCGCCGGATGCCTCATCGTCGACCGCAATCGCATAGACCGAGAAGCGATCCGTCTCAAAGCAGAGATTTCCTGTTGTTTTATCAATCCATGCATTCAACTTTTCGGCTTTGCCATCATGATAACGGTATACCACATAGTTTTTCTTTCCCTGCAATGCTTCCTTTAATGGAAACGATAATACCATCTCTTCTTCCGCTTCGGTGATCATCTTATTGTCAGCCACCGCAGTTCCATCGCTTTTCTTAAGCGTATAATTCAAAAACGCGTTAAAGAAATCCGCTTTCTTATTCGAGCCAAGCACACTCTTGATATCCTGCTGTGCTTTCACCACATCGGCATCTGCAGAATTTTCCACACCGGAAACCTTTAACTCAAGATCAAGAGAGGCACCATCGATCAAAGCTTCTTTCTCTACGTTCGTCATCGGAACCAGATCCGAGATTGCTTCTTTCTCAATATCAATGGATGCGGACTTTCCACCTTCCGAATAGGTATCGTTTGTTTTGGTATTCGATTCTGCCTTTACAACATGCACCGTGACATGATTATCTTCGTTTGTCTTCTCATCCCCATTTCGTTTTAATGAAGGATCATATTCCACGGACCGGCAGGAATACGTCACTTTTTGTTCTTTTCCGATATCCTTCGGTGAAAAACTTGCTATATCCCTACCCGCGTCATCCTTACCGATATATGTGCTGACACTGTCTACACCGTCATAAAATCCGATATATAAATTCGCATCGTTCGTCCACAAGCCCAATACTCGTACCTGTGTGCTGGCATTCACATGGAGAGAAGGCCAACGATGCTGCTCCTTCTGAAATACCGCATACTGTTCTACATAATGATTCCCATCATTATCATCCGGTTTGATATCATCATCCGAGATCAGATAATAGGTGCCGGTCTGTCTCCATGAATCGGTTGATGCATCATAAATTGTTTTTTGAATGATACGTTTTGCTGAGGATTGCTGATCTGCACCCAGATTTTTATTTGCATCATTCTGCAATCTCAATAATGTTTCCAGTTTATTCCCATACCCATCCTCTTTGCTCAGATACCAATCCTGCAAAACAATACCATGTAAATACTGAATTCCATCATTGCCTGTGGAATCATATTCAACCTTACTTTCATTTCCGGCAAGATCATATTGTTTCATTGAAGACTGTGCTGCTTTCGTCAACGGAAATTCGTATACCGTATCGTAGATCGGCTTATTATCATTTCCCTTATCCTGATGAACGCTTCCATCCGGTGAAGTCAATGTAACACTGTAGGAATTGGATGCCGTATCAAGCATAACACCCTTTACACTTGCCGGTGCATACACATACTGCTCCGCCTCCACTGCAGCCTTATAGCTGTTGTCACGGTAACTCATATTCAGATAGATAAAGCCTGAATTTTGAATCTTTACCTTGGTTTCCTTTTCCTCTACTGAATCCCATACGGTAACATTCTGATCTTCCAATTCCAATAGCTTATCTACAACTTCCTGAATCGTTTTTCCATGCACCCAGTAACAGATACTCTCCGGAGTTGCATCTTCAAACCAGATCGTTCCCTTTCGATAGGCTTCCTCTGTAATATAACGGCCGGAATAACCGATATAATCTTCTCCGTCTTCTCCTTCATAACGCCACAGACCATTCGGAGCTTCTTCCTGTCCCTGATCCGGCTGATCACCTTGATATTGAAGACTTAAATTCCTTGCATAATTATCAAACGGCTCTTGTTGATCCGTGGGCTGATATTCACAATGTGCTTCTAAATGAAAATCTTTGTTTTTCTTAATGGTAACTTTGTAAGCTTTTGCCGCATTTGCAACCGCTATTTCCTCCACATCAATAAAAAGGTTACATACCGCCTCGCTCGAATTTCCATCACAGGAAAATACCGCCTCTTTTGCCTGATTATACTCTGCATAATCATCATTTTTTGCAATCAGATAAAGAACATTATCTCCGTTCTTTTTTCCAAACGCAACATCACCGGCAAGATAAGCATCTGTACTGATTTCCGGCTGGCTGTAAAAGCCTACGTTAGGCATCGATACCCATACATCCACCTTGTTATTATCCGGATCATCGGTATTTTTCAATTGGATGACATACACGCCTTCTTTTTTAAAGTGCAACGATACCCAGTCTTCGTTGTCATTTTGCGTAATAGAAGCATTTTCTGTTGGATTAGTATCAGGAATGATCGCACCGCCTTCTTCATGCGCCTCATAAATTCCCAGCTGATCCGCAGTTACTTTATTTTGACAACTACCGTTTGCATCAACGATACCAAAGTAAGCCTCTGTTCCGTTAATATCACAGCCCATGCCAACATCCCATGCTGCACCATCCGCGACTCCGGTTACATTACCATACTCATCACGTTTCAACTCGGAAGTCACACGAAGTCCCGCTCCCTGAAAATGAACACAAAGCTGAATCTCCTGTTCAAACGTATTCTCTCTCATATGACCCACAATTTTAAAAGGAAACGGATCACACGATATCGAACCTTCCGTGCGAGTGATCTTATATTCATTCTCCTGATTGGTAAGTTTCTCAATCGATAACTTATCAGTGCCACCGGAAAAATCAAACGGCTCCATTGTATCAATGACCTCACCATCATTCGGTTTAATCACGACATATACTTCCTTGCACTCTGCGGAATGTCCCGCATCGTCGTTATCCCACAGATAGCTTCCCCACGCATCCCGGGCAAGTTCCCTATTATGATCGACATCCTCATAGATTTTAATTCGATTCTCCACCACATTGACTTTTATCGTATTATTTTTTGTTTCATCGTTATATGTCAACGTATGCTGCCCGAGATTACAAAAACTGACGGTAAACAGATCCTCCGATTCGTTTCCACTCTCGTTCGTCTGCTTTGTAATCGCTAAGCCATCTCCTGCCGTAATCTTGCTGACATCCGTAATTTTTTCAAATTGACCCGATTCACCGATAAAGCCAAAATACAAGTCGCTTCTTGCTCCCTGTACTTCTCCTCCTAGTTCCGTCATATAATCGGGTTTCGTCGGAAAACTTGGCTCTCCGTTATCGTTCCAATCCGGATATACGGCAACAAATCCGGTAATCGTTGGGTTTTCTTCACGATCTCCCGCCAGTGCAACCGTAAGATTCCCCGGAAGCAATCCGAAAATCATACTGATTGACAGAAATACTGCTAAGAATTTCCGGAGAAATATCTGTCGTCCTTTTTTCATATTCGCTAACCTCCTGTTCTTCTCCATTTGATTTTTTATACAACAAAAACGCCTCATGGTAGTTACATAATGATTCTACCAAAAGGCGTCTTCGGTTTGGTTTGCAGAGTTGCACACATTTTCATCAAATTTTAGATCTCCGGTCAAGTCAGGGATGATGTTTTCGTCTTTTATCACAAAGTGAACAATCCAGTGATCTGCCTTAATATAGCCGATTGCCAACAGACTCAACACTATGGTCGATCAGGCTTTCCAAAGCCTCAAACACCCGCTCCGCATACCTTTGCTTGATCTCATGCCGGCTTTTTCCGGTGACATCTTCCCTGATTTCATACGAATAGGTCTGATCCTTCACCTGAATACAATAAAATGCCTGTCCCTGCACACTGTCCGCATTGTTTGGATCGATATTGCCGGTCGTTCCCGTGATTCCGATCGCGATGTCCGTGCCAAGCTTTTCCTGCACCGTCTTTGCCATCGCCACGGCGCACTCTCTCGAATACACACCATACTTTCGGATAACCTGTGCATCGACACCCACAAGAATTTTCGTCTCATTCAGATACGTCACAAATCCACCCGGAAAGATGGCGGATGCCCCTTCTGTGTCCGTGATCATCGATGCAATCAAACCGGACGTACAGCTTTCCATCGTGGAGATCGTAGTATGGCTTTCAATCAATTTTTCTATGATTCTATTTCGTTTGGACTGTTCCATAGATATGTTCCTTTCGCAATATATCACGATTCGCCGTTCGCCAATCATGCAAGCATGTGTGTCCTGTTTTGTTTTCATGCTCACTTTGGTCTTCGCGCTCATTATATCAATTTTCTACTGATATTTCCACTGTTCGGTCACAAGCTGCGTTTCTACCATATGCCAGTAGATGCTGTCCGTTGCCTTCAGTTCCTGCGGTGTTCCCTGCTCCCAGGCGACACCATCCTTAAGCACCACGATATGATCGGCACCATCAACTGTGCGCATCCGGTGCGCGATAATGAGAACTGTCTTATTCTCGATCAGCTTGGATATGGACTCCTGGATTACCAATTCATTGCCCACATCAAGTGAAGCAGTCGCTTCACCTCTTCATCCGTCGCATCCTTCTTTCCGATCCGGATATTTTCCATCACGGTATTATTGAAAAGTATCACGTCCTGAAACACGATTGAATACAGTGACAAAAGCCTCTCAGGATCAATAATTATAAAAAAACCTGCCCTGCCATCAAATAGAATGGCAAGGCAGATTCTCATTCAAAACTCTGACTTATATTGATCAATCGTTTCTCAGGATAAATGCAGAAGTCAGCTCGTTCAAGGACTCAGACTGTGCAGAAAGCTCCTGGCTGGTAGCCGAGCACTGCTCAGATGCTGCTGAGTTCGACTGTACAACATCGGAAATCTGCTCAACACCCTTTTCGGCTTCTTCCATTGCCTTCGCCTGCTGAGCAGAGTTCTCACTGAGCATTTTAGCCGACTGTGCAATCTCCTTGACACCGACTACAACACGCTGCATCGATTCCGTTGCATTCTTGGCAGCCTCATTACCTGCCTCAATCTCATGCAGTGCACCTTCGATCAGCTCTCTTGTATCAACTGCAGATTTCGCACTCTGATCTGCAAGGCTACCAATCTGCTCCGCAACGACTGCAAATCCTCTTCCTGCCTCACCGGCACGGGCAGCCTCAATTGCTGCATTCAGTGACAGGAGGTTCGTCTGGCTTGCAATATCCTCAATGTCGGAAATAATCGTTGCAATCTTCTGGGATGTCTCATTGATGCGGTTCATAGCTTCCATCATTGCTTCCATCTCAGCACGGCTCTGATCTGCTACATCCGCATAATTCTTAGCGTTCTTATAAGCAACAAGGAGATCTTCGGATGTCTGCTCCACATTGCTTGTAATTGTCTCAATCGTAGCGGTCAGTTCTTCCACTGCACCAGCCTGCTCCGTAGCGCCCTCTGCAAGTTCCTGTGAGGACTCTGCCAGGTTTTCGGAACCTGCACGAACCTGACCGGATGCTTCTGCAACTTCCTTGAGGGTTGCATTCATCTTGCGGTTCATCTTACGCATTGCATCCTTTAATGCAACGAACTGTCCGACATACTCATCTTCAATCTTTGTTTTTGCCGTATAATCGCCATCTGCCATAGATCCAAGGATTTCTCCGGCATCGGTAATAATACGATCCAGCGTATCTGCCATCTCCTTGGTCTCTTCTACCATCTCGGCGATCTCATCCTTGACCTCTACCTCAGGGAACGGGCTGCTTAAGTCACCCTGTGCGAAAGTCTTCAAACGTTCCTGAAGTTCCTTAAGTGGTTTCTCGATTCCAAGTGCGATCTTGTTTCCAAGTCTCCTGGAAATGATAAAGGAAACAACAAGGATCAGTAACATTACAATGACAAGGATCCACTTTACAACACGGAGTGTCACATCAAGCGAATCTCCCTGGGTAACATTTAAATCCATAAGAGTTGCAAAATCACTGTAGATTGCATCATATTTACCCTTTAACTCATTGTACTCCTGACTCTGTGCCTGTGAAGATGCACCAGGATCGGTAGTCATTCCAGTTTCCAGAATGGAATCACTCAGTGTCCAATACTCATCCAATTCCGAAGACAGACGATCATAGAGTTCACTTTCCTCTTTTGTTACTACGCTATCGTTAATATCAGCAAAGTATCCCTGAAAAGCTTCCTTTTTCTGATCGTATGAGTCTTTCATATCAGCGATCTCTGCAGTATCCACATATCCGACCGCCGCACGAAGCGAGCTTCTGGTTTCAGCCAATGTTACCATTGCTTTACCGATATCTCCCTGTGAGAAACCATAATTCTTAAGTGCATGCTCATACAGCGATGTCATTGCAAACAATGCAATGATTCCAACGAGTGCGGCACATCCAAGCATCACTATAACGATTGAAAAGGATTTCTGCACGCGTGCACGAACATTTTCGTTCTTGATTTTTTGTACTTTGACCTTTGTTTTCCCCATATTCCACCTCATCTTACTTAAATAAACAAATCCATACTTCTAGGTTTGCTCTGTACATATCTATAGTACTCTTGTAAGGGGAAAATAACAAGTTGTTATTTTCAATTTATACTTTATTTTGTGGTTTGGGCCTTATTTCCCTTCGAATTTCTGAAAGCACAGTCAAAATCCGGATTAAACGCATAGAAATTCTTACTGTCCAATTCCTCCTGTACCAGACGGAGCGCCTCACCAAATCTCTGAAAATGCACAATCTCCCGCTCTCTTAAGAAACGGATCGGATCCGCGACTTCCGGATCTGCGACCACACGAAGAATGTTATCGTATGTCTTTCTCGCCTTCTGCTCCGCAGCCATATCCTCCACAAGATCGGCGATCGCATCGCCGCTGCACTGGAATTCGCAGGCATTAAACGGAACGCCTCCGGCAGCCTGTGGCCATACAGCAGCGGTGTGATCGATATAATAAGGTGCAAAGCCTGCCGCTTCAAGTTCTTTGGCTGACAAGCCCCTGGTAAGCTGTCTCACAATTGCACCGATCATTTCAAGATGCGCAAGTTCTTCTGTACCGATATCGGTCAACAGTCCCGCCACACGTGGATTTGCGGCCGAGAATCGCTGCGAAAGGTAGCGCATGGATGCACTGAGCTCACCGTCCGGACCGCCATACTGTAATACCCTATAACGAAGGGAGAGTTTTCAAGCTCTCCCTATTTTTATTTTTCTCCAAGAATTCCTTTGACAATTGCTGCCGCCATCTTCTTGTAATCATACAGCTCTACATCGTCCTTATCATCCACGAAGCAACACTCGATTAGCATAGCCGGGGAGATTGTCCGGTGCAACACGTACAAATCTTTGCGCTCCTTCACGCCACGATCTTTGAATCCAAGCTTTTTGATAGCCTTGTCCACTCGCACTGCTGCCGGATACGCCGCACTCTTGTCGCTATATACGTACACCTCAGTGCCGGTGGTCTGGCCGTTTCCCTCCTTATCGCCAGCTCCAGCATTAAAATGAATGGAAATGTCCAGATCCACCTTATGCTTGTTACACTTCTTCACAATGCGCTTCAGGACATCCGTCTGGTTTTTGCCATTCGCACACGTGCAATCATACACGGTATGTCCCTTTGCACGAAGCAGCTTGACAACTTCTTTCTTAACCTTACGTGCCTCGGTGGACTCCTTGATCAGTCCACACGCGCCGCACGCAATCTTGCCGTCCGGGTTATGTCCGGCATGTACGTTAAACTTCATATTACTCACCGTCCTTCACTTCTGGGATGCCGGCAACCGATGTAAGAAGGGACACCACGCCGGCAACCACAGATGCCGACACCGCCATCTTCCAATCTACTGCTGATACCACTGCTGCCGTACCGATCACAGCAACTGCAGTCTGTGCCATTGTTTTGATTGCGCGGATTCCTGCCGCCTTCATCCACTTCTGTGTGTCTACGCTTGGTTTTAATACGCAATTTTTCATCATAGCAAATACCTCTCTTTCTTATTTAATATATTGAGCAATCATCGTTACCAACCCGATCGCAAAAGCGGTGGATACGGTACTGATAATTGCGGTAACCGCTACAGACTTATATTTTTTCATGTCCTCTGCCGTTGCACGCTCCATAACATCTACGCGAGCATCCATTCCATCAATTTTCTTATCGAGATTGCAGACATTATCATTGGTATTTTTAACTTCTTCTACCAACTGCACCATCGTATTACTCATAGTATGTATCTCTTCGACAATCGGTTCCAGCTTATCGATTCGATGCGTATTCGACTTTGCGCGTGCCTCAACTCTTGTGATCCGACGTTCATCATAAAGTTTTGACCACATAGCATTTCTCCTTCCGGGTTTTCCTAACTATATTGTAATTTCCACTAATAAGATTTTTGTACCAAAAAAGGCACCCGAAGATGCCTTTCTCTGCAATTTAGCAGGTTATCTTTTGTAAAATACTATGCAGATGTTGCAGCTTCCGCTTTCAAATCGTTAATGTTTTTCATACACTGCATGACATATTTTCCGGTGTCAGTGAGTGCATGTGATACTTCCACATTGCCTGGACTAATGATGTTTGTTTCGCCATCGAAAGATTTCAAGTCAAAAAGTGGTACATCGGTTGTTGGTGTGATCTGAACCGTGGATTCTTTGTGAGGTTCATAAGTCGATGGATTTATCACATCATTTTCAACCTCTTCAATTTGTATATGAATTAGCAGATTATTCACGGTTACTTTTCCAACAAAGTTAATACTTAAGTATAAAGTGATATTTTCGGTTGGAGCAAAAACAGCAAACGCATTTGTTGTTGACAAAACTATTTTTGATGTGTATCCACCAAATAGCCGAAACCTAATTGATATTTTATCTTTTAATTCATCAACACTGAATATATATTTTTTCCCTTTCTCAAATGTAAAATACGACGTATTAAAATATATATCACCTGTATTATCAATACTTGTGCCATTAAGAATAATTGACTGATCATCATTTATAGCACATGACATATCTGGAAGATTACTATATGTTACTTTTTTTATATTCAGCAAATTCTTCCCGCATGTCTTGATCCCATAACCGGAATATGGCACATAATCATCATATGTAGCTTCAAGATCGGTGGTTAACATTGGTTTTATTGTTACATTATTCATGGTTTTATCTTTTTCGACTTCTATCCATAACCAACACAAATCTGTGTCTGCTATAAATGTTCCATTATTAAATATATATTCTGCAGATGTAGCTTTCCTTCTGACACAACTTAAAAATTTTCCTGGATCAATATCTTCATCTCGAATACATACAACCTTATATGCAACACCTTTTATAATAGGTATATTACTATTAATATTAAAAAATGTCCTAGCAGTAGCTGTACCATTCAATGTATATGTCCCATCACTATTTTTCGTGCAGGTCACACCATTAGAAGTCGTTGTTACCAATGCCGGATTCAACAGATTCTTCGTGAACTTCGTCACCATCATCGGTGCATCAACCGCATTTGTGATATGCTTGTCCGTTGTCGTTTTCGTATCATATGCGGCTTGGATTGCCACTGAAGCCGATTCTGCATATTGTTTTGCTGAATCAGAATATTTCTTAGCATTGGTTGCCGCTTCTGTAGCACTTGTTACAGATCCACTTGCGGCTTTTGCCGAAGCCTGCGCTGAATTCTGTGCTGTTATAGCTGCATCATATGCATTTGCTGATTCTGTGTTCATAGCATCAATGGAATCATAGATTGCAGATCGCACATCCCTTCCATATCGTGCTGATTTAATCTTGTTAAGCAGATCAGATATATTTGCCATTTGTATACTCTCCTTCCTCATCCACTTACGATAATACCGTTTTGAACCACTATCGTATTTCCTGATTGTGGATTTATAAAGCCTGAGAAACCACCGTCAATTTTTACATTAACCAAGGTTGCACCTTTGGTATCAATCGTGGTTCCTTCTTCAAATGAAAACTCCACATCCTTTTTCACCTTCACTTCACCTGATACAGCAACATTCTTGATTGCATTACCATGACAGTCAATGTCACATCCGGCATTCAAGGTGTCTTGATCATAACCGAAATCAGAACCGCCGGTCCTTTCATATACCCATTTAGGCTTGTGTGTCTGACTCGCATCCGGTGTGGATGTCCATCCGATATAATCAGAAACGAAGTTTGCAAAGAAGTCCATTCCTCTAGGACCACTTGATCCGGCTCCCGTTTCACCGGATAAAGACATCTTCAAGGCTTCAATTCCGCTATGAAAAAAAGCAATTCCGGTTCTGTCAACTGACATGATTTTTTCTTTGTCAGTGTTATATATATTGATAGAACCATCTTCAAGTTTTACATTGTCAGTAATATCATTCCACACGGTCTGAATCACAAGTGCTGTAAGCAGACTTGCATCAATCGTTCCACCTTTCAACTGATCACATGAGATTTCGGATGTCTTGATGGTGTTCTTAGTGATCTCTGTCACTTGATCTTTGGTCTGATAACCCTTATCATCTTCTAATTCAGATGTTTTTGTCGGAATGTCACTTGTTTTTGCAACGTCATCTGTTCCCGTGATGTTTTCCCAACTGATCTTAGCATTTGCACCCATCTTGACATTCTTGCCGACTTCCAAGCCTTCACAAGTGATTGCCGAAGCGACAAATCTTCCATCCATCGTCAATGCGGTGCTATATGGTCCATTATAGCCATTTGAAGAATAGCCAAGTCCATTGATGTTCCACCGCCACACCTTTGTTGCAGTCTTGGTGTCGTTCGTGTCCATGATAAGAAGTTCATCATTTTTCTTCACAACATATCCACCCATTGCATTTGCGATCAGCTGTGTGGCATTCTCAACTGCCTGATTCAAGATTTGGCTTGCAGGCTTAATATTCTCAATGGCTTTCTTTATTTCCTCATTTACGGCGGCAGTCTTTGCAGACAAGGAAAGTCTTTCATCCTTGCCAAGTGTGATGGCATCATTTTCAGGATTACAGATGTTGATTGTCTGCTTTGTAAGTCTGAAATATCGGTCAAGTCCGTGTGGCTTTGATACAACCCTGATCTGATCAGAAATTTTGAACCGCTCTGTTTTCGGATCCACAAAATGCAGATCAATTGCCTTTGCTTCAATGACCATGTTTTCAAACTGAATATCAGACAGATACTTCTGCCCCTTACTTTTTAATGCCGCTGCTGTTGTCACTCCATCCCATGTGACGGTTGCATAAATCCATCCAAAATTTTCAACAGCATCCGGACTGTACACGTAATCTTTCCCATCATTCACCGCTTCAATGGTCAGTCTTGTCTGCAAACCTTCAACAACTTCTTCTTCAAGAAGGTTACCAAGCGGAATAATTGCTGTTGCAATCTCGCTTGAATCAATGTTTGACTTGAAATCAATAAGGTTTTCGCCAAGCCTGATCACCTGTGAATTCGTGTTCATGCTGTCCGCAAGGTAATCAATGTATTTGACACCATCTTTGTGCCGGATTCTAAAATATCCACCAAGATCATCAACCAAATCTTCCTTCAGTTCCTGCATTGTGCTGTTCATGTTGGTGTATCTATACAGCGAATTATTATTGTCCGTGACCGTAACCATTCCGACTGTAAAACGCTTTTCTTCTTCCACCTGCGCATTGTGATTTGCAATGTAGGCTTCAAGAAGTCCTCGCACACTTACATCCTGGTATCGGTTCGGTCTTTGGATGGAATCATTCAGATATGACAATTCACCTTCACAGTAAATGTCTTTTCTCTTATAAAAGTCCTCTTTGACTTCAATGCACATTCCGCTGAATAGCAGTTCATCATCCTGATACACCTGCATCACTGATTTCCTTCTTTTCACGGAAGAATACAGTGGATGTCCCGGTGGCATCTTGAATGAAAAAGAACCTGCCTTGTTCTCTTCCAATTCAACAACCGGATTGATCAAGGCAAGTTCTTCAATTCTAGGATCGTACATCAAAGTTTTATCGCAATATACCTTATACATTTATAGGCTTCCCCCTGTGTACTCTATCAACACACTTCCTGATCCGTTGAATGTCAGTGTGTTTTCACCTTCATCCAGGATCATTTCATACAGCTTGTTGATTCCTTCAATAATATTGTAAGTTGTACCATTATATGAAACACTCATTGCAGCTGAAGCTGTTATTGTCGGATAGGTCTTTTTGCGCTTTCCTACAATGACAACAGATGTGCTTCCTGATACTGTGATATTCTCCGATTCACTGATGCAATCATTTTCAAAATCAAACGGATCCCACAACCAATCACCCTGAACATCATATTTATACGGATCAGCAGTGCATTCAATCACAAGCTTTCCTATACTCTTTTGCGAAGACCATTCATTCACTTTCAGCCTTCCCATGTAATAGAAATTCTGATCATCATCAAACACAACCTTCATGCGCTTTCCGTGAAGATAGTTTTCAATTTCCGACACCTTATCAGACCATTGTTCCATTGGATGAATCACACTAAATGTCATGTTAATCTTTCGGTCATTGTACTTCACGTCATTGGTCAATGATTCTGTCAGATCAATAGAACCATCACGAAGCGGAACAGAAATTGTGTTTGTCTGCGGTTCCGGTGGATTTATGGTTTTGGATGTCAGATAAATTCCAAAATCATCAAATGAATGCTTATCGCCAAATGTAACTCCGATCATTATCTGACACCCCTTTCACGTCTTGTTGCTAATTTGCCTAGTGCTGCATCCATTCCAGGTGCTAACTCACCGACAACAACACCTGAATCCATGACAAGCTGCATGTTTGCCATCTGTGGCATGTACTGCACCATAAAATCAAGGATTTTTTGCACAGTCTCTTCCAATCGTGCATTCTGTGAAGCAACCGCTGCGGATATAAGCTTCATCAGTGTATCTGTTCCACTCACAACCTCGGATCCTGCTTCACCGCCTGCCATGATTTGACCATGCTTGTTGATTCCAAATGCTGTAGGCTGTGTCATAACCATAGGATCATCCATTGCCTTTTTATACCAATCAATGCCGAAGTGTGGCACAGATGGTGGATTCAGACTGAAGCTGCCATCAATCTTGAAATGTGGAAGCTTAAGCTTTGGCAATGACCAATCAAATTTAAAGAACCCTTTGATTTTGTCAATCATTTTCTTCACAGTATCTTTTGCAGCTTCAACAGGCTTCGTAATGGCAGACTTGACACCATTCCAAACACTTGTTGCAACCGACTTAATACCTTTAAATATGCTTGACACATTATTCTTCAAACCTGTGAACGCATTTGTCACTGACGTTTTTATATTCTTGGCTGCGGTTGTAACCGAAGACTTTATTCCATTCCAAGTATCCGAAGCAGATGTTTTTATTCCATTGACTCGTTCAATTACATTGTCTTTAAGTTTTGTAAACGAATCCGTGACAGAAGTTTCTATTTTACTAGCCACAGATGTCAATTTCGTTTTGATGCCATTCCAAACCTTACCGGCATGCTCCTTAATAGAGTCCCAATTCTTATACAGTGCCACCCCAATTGCCACCAATGCTGTAATAGCAGCAATTACGATCAATACAACAGGATTCACCGCACTAATTGCAGTTGTCACATTTCCTGCCAATCCTACTATCTTAGGAATTCCGCTTGCTAATGAACCACCAACACTGATAATCTTTCCGATTCCGCTTGTAACCTTTCCTACAACAGTCAAGACAGGTCCTGCAGCAACAACCAATCCTGCAATTACTCCGATTACTTTTTTTGTTCCACTGCTAAGACTTGTAAACCAATTTACAACACCTTCCACCTTTTTCATTATTTTTTCAAAGGCAGGAACACCTTCTTTAATCAGGAAATCGCCCAATTGTGTAAGTAATGGCAATACAGAAGTTCCAACTTTTGTTGCTACAGCTGCAAATGATCGTTTCAGCTGATCCATCTTGTCTGTGTATGCAACACCTGCATCAATCGCTTCATCACTAAGCACAAGACCAAGATCATGCGCTTGTTGCTTCATACTCTCAATGCTACCTGATGCTCCGTTGAGCATTGGCATCAGTTCAGATCCGGATTTACCAAACAATTCTGTTGCAAGTCTTGCCTTTTCGGTTTGGTTATCCATTTTCTGTAATGCAGAAAAAACATCCCACATTACATCTTCCTGGCTCCTTAACTTTCCATTTGAATCAACAACAGAAACACCCAATTTCTGAAATTGCTCTACATTCGATTTTGTTCCGCTTGCAGCACCATCCATTGCCGCTGTGAGCGTTTTGACACCCATCTTCAGCGTATCAACAGACGTTCCTGATTGTGAACAAACGAAGTCCAATTCCTGATATGCCTGTCTTGAAATACCAATCTTCTGCGACATTTTATCAATGTTATCAGCTGTTGATGCAGATTTGTTTGCAAAACCAATCAATGCTGTACCTGCTGCTGCAACAGGTAGCGTAACTGATTTTGTTAATTTCTTTCCTACCCCGGAAACCTTTGATCCTACGTTTGATACCTTTGAACCAACCTTTTGCATTGATTCACCAAGTTTCCCTGCCTTGCTCGATACTCCATCAATTGATTTTTCAGCATCACCGGTATTTACTGCAATCGTGCCGAATAACTTAAATAGTTCCAAAGGGTTCACCCCCTTTATACACACTAAAAAGCTCCCTCACAAAGGGAGCCTAATTTTTAAACCTTACATATCAAAATTATCTAATATACAATTTGAAGAAGTGATTATTTCAACCGCCTCTTCCTTTTTCATTACTTGTTCTTTTTGCGGTTTCTGATCAGTTTCACACGCATTCAGATATTCTTCATACGTCATATCAAAAACCTTGTGCAGATAGTATTCCCATCTGGTCTTACTTGTTTTTTCTTCCGCAATAATGCGCATTGTTTCCGTTGCGAATTCATGAAGCTGTTTAGATCGAATAAAATCATCTAAAATCAAATATGGATTTGCATATCTTTGTGACAGCAAATCCATAAATCTGATATATCCTATCGATTGAACAATTTCATGACACGTTTGAAAAAATCCTGAAATTCCTCTTTTGTGACAACCTCAATGATCATTTCGCCATAATCGGCAAACGGAATCTTTTTAATTTCCTGCAGTTTTAATCCTGTAAGAGAAGAAAGAAATGCCTGAATCTCTCCTTCTGCTTTTGGAATATTAGCAATAATAATTCCGGCAATATCAAAAACCACATTGAAACCAATCTTTTCAATGTTGATTTTCTTTTCTCCTTTGTCTTCCTGGTCTTCCAAAAGCTGATCAACATCAAAGCATTCCTTGAACTGCCGGATGCCAATCGCTGTAATGATTTTACAAATAGATCCCATGTCAGACGCAACCAACGGTCTTAACTCATACGCCTTTGCATCTTTCACCTGCACATCATCGGATTTAACTTCTGCATTTACAATCATATCATTCATAATTGCTCAATCTCCTTTTTATATCTGAATTGTGATCCTACGCTTCAGCCTACGCTGTCTGTGTGATCTGTGTTGCGGATGTTTTTGGTACATAAATATGATATGGCAGCTTATTTGTAGTTCCACCCTCTACAAGATTTGCAACACACTTATATGTTGCAGGCACCACAGCCGCTTCTTTATTCTTATGTTCTGATTCCAGACCATCAGTGCAAATCGCATATTCAAAAAGCACAATGATCGGACTTCCATTTGTCTTAAATCCAACAAATGCAAGATTTTCGAGATAATCGTCTTCTTCAATGTGCTCTTTTGATTCGATCACATCGAATCGTTCATCTTCCGATGTTCCTTCCTGACCGATCACCGTTGATTTCAGAAAATCTTTTGTGATTTCAATCATATTTACTTCGATCTGCGCCGTCTCACCTGTTTTCTGTGACAATCCCTTCGCTTCAACCGTAACTCCGTCAACCTCAATGGTTGTGATTTCCGGCTTAATCGAAAGTTTATTACCACCAGAAGATGCACCAAGAATCGTGCCGGACCACTTTTTGTTTTCCTTGGAGTATGTAAGATTTTTATACAAAGTTCCTGCTCCAAGCATAATATTGTATGGTGTGTCTGTTGATACACCAGAAACAGCAAATTCTGACCATTTTTCCATATCATTTCACCTTCCATTCTTTTACTGTCAAGTTTATCTGTAGCCTTTTCAAAAAACCATCACCTGTAGGTACAGGGAATGCATTTCCATAAAAAACAGCAACCCCTGATCCGTTGTCAAGAATTGCTGTTCTTCCCCCAATTGTAGGGAATATCTTTTCAATTTTTACTTTCTCTTTTTCAAGATTCAGCCACGATCCCCTTCCTGTTCCGGTTAGGACTAACTGTGTTTCCTGCATCCCATCTTCAGTATTTGGTGGTATTTCTGAATATTCGCCAACCCAATAGGATTGAAGATCAGCAATTGGGGATGTGAATTCCATAAATTCATATGGAATCCCTTCTGATTCCATTGCTTCACTTATAAATTTCATTACAGCTGTTGTCATGATCACATCCCTTTCAAAATCTGTTCAAGCCTTGACTTCAATGCGCCTTTAAGCGTTGTAAAGGCATTATTCAATGCTCGGTGCGGTTGCTTGCCTTCGGTTCTGTGCCAATTTCCCTTATCATCCTTGTATACCCACGGTGTTTTTCTTCCGTCACCATGCAATGCATACTGACCGGTTCCAAACTCTTCCCATATGGCATTTTCAAGCGGACTTCCAATTGTGGCTTCACCCTTGGATTCATCCACTTTATAAGTCCATGAGTTTTTCAATTGACCTGTGCCAACTTTGGTGTTTCGCTTGACCTGTGCTTCCATCTCTCCGGCCGCTTCATACAGCCAAGCTTTTGTTGCATCGTTCAATGCATCCTTCACCGTTGCCGAATTATCCTGAAACTGTACTGACATTCTGACCACCTCTGTATTGCAAATAGATTTCAAGCTGCATATGAAGTCCCATTGGATCATCAATCAGCATGACATCATATGCTTCACCATTCACCACCATCCGGCTGTTTTCAGCCTTTACTGAAGGATCAAGCTGTTTCCAATCAGAAACAAACACATGCGTTGATTCCTGAAGCTTTGCATTGTATGTTGTGTATTTTGAATCACCGGAAGACAGATCAAGAAAGCCTGTGATTTCATCAACAGTTTTCCATGTTTTTTCCGCTTCACCGATTTCATTCTTGGCAGTGGTGCTGATCTGCAATGCCGCCTTGGTATTTCCACCAATCATATCAACACTCCTTTCAGAATCGTGCCTTCATATACGGCTTCAGAAAGCCGACTAAGGACTTTGGAAATCCCATAGTGGAATTATCCCCATCCATGTTGAAATATGTCACCGAATGCCTACTGATAGTTTCTGACTGTATGCCAACCTTTTCCCGGTTCTCAATATCCCACTTCATCATGTTCACAACACCCATCTTGACATCCATCGGATATACAATCTTGGTAACAAGAACCCCTGTTTCATCTTCAACCTCTTCATTCACTGTAAATGTGGAATCATCCGCTTCGTTCACTATGAATAGCCCTTCGTTCAGCTGTGATTCTGTGATCTGCACTGTATCGCCAACCTTGAAAGGTGTAAGTGCTTCCACAAGAAAAAGACCGCCAACAATGTCAGCGGTCCTTCTGTATGATCTTTTTTGGAAGTTGTTGTTGGTATATTTCCGGATCAACAATTCAAGTGCCTGAAGCTTCGCTTCAATGACCGCATCAGCAATGTCCGTTGGTGCAATTTTTTTAAATTCTTCAACCGACATGATCATATGGGATCCCCCCCCTACGAAGCGTTTGATGTGGCAGCACGGATCACGGCAATAATATCATCCTTCTTGGTTGCTTCGCCAAGATCAATGTTGTGTTCTGCTGCGTATGCCTTTAATTCATCAACCTTCATGCCGGAGAACGGAGAAGCGCTTGTGTTCTCACCGATTTCTTCAACCGCATATCCGTCATGCTCCTGGAACCAAGAAGCCATTCTCGCATTTTCAATAATAGCTTCACCATGAGCAAACTGTACGCCGCCGGCATCAACTCCGCAAAAATCCGGATTCGTAACAACTTTGATTTTATACTGTTTCATATTCTTCACCTTTTCCTTTCATATGGGGATGCCGTAACACATCCCCAAAGTTTCTTACGCAATCTTAATGTTACGGAGAACACCTGCATTTGCGGTGTTTTTCAGAACAGTTGCTGCAACCATCTCGACTTCACCCTTCTTAACTGCGCCTGGCTGTGTAAAGTCAGGAACATAAGAAGTGATTGCACTTGATCCGGTCAGTGATGCAGCATGGAATCCTTCGTTTATATCAAACTTAACCGCATAGATGTCAGTTAAGCCTGATACAGCTGCAGAAGATGCACCAATATTTCTGCTAATGCCTGCCTTAACGCAAGAATTTGCTGTTGCAACTGATCCTGATACAGTATAGTGGTTTCCAAGGTCCATGAAACGAACACCATCCATTGATACTGCTCTCTTTCCAAATGCTTCCTCTGTCTCGGTCTTGTAGCCAAGAAGTCTTGCAATGGTCTGCACCTTGCTGATCATGTCGGTATTCATCAGAAGCGCATCTGCATTGGTTTTCTTGATAAGATTCTGAAGCATCTCATAGAACTGATCCATGTTTTCCTTCACTTTTGCCATGTTGGAAAGATCGATTGCAGAGCCTTCACCGGTGTTGAATTCCGATGTTGTTCCTGCGAGCATCTTATCAAGGCCATCAAATTCATCCTCTGCTGTTGTGCTGTTTCCATTGATCAATGTGTAATGAAAAAGAGAAATTGCAGCCTTGATTTTCTCTTCAAACTGATATGCCATGTTGTTATAGCGTCCTTCAGCCTGCTTCAGAACACGATCCATCTCGAATGCACCGCCGAAAATCTTCAGATTGGCTGTCTTTTGCTCAACGGTTGCCTGTGATGCAGTGTAATCGTTGTTTAACTTTCTGAATGAAGCAGTTGCCGGAAGCTTCTTCTGCACATAAGAATATGTCAGTGTGCTTCCACCACCTGATGGAGAAACACAGTTATCAAACGGAAGCATCTGAAGAATTTCAGATTTTCTTAAGAAGATGTCCACAATCTGCTGTGAAACCTTGTCAGCCATGCCGGCTTTCATTTCTGCTAATGTCATAGCCATAATAATTCACCTTTTTAACCTTTCTTATTTTGTTGTTGCTTCAAACTGCTGCTGAAGTGCTTCAGCAAGATCTTTGGGATCTGTTCTTCCACGATCCCCTTCTGTTCCTGGAATTTTTCCGTCACCCAAAGGCTTATATCCATCACCACAATTTGAGCCGGATTCAAACATTGTCGGAAACTGCGTTTTCAAGCCGGAAAGCTTGTCGGACCAACCCTTAATGTTGTCGTTTTCGTCAAGTTCTAAGGTTTCGCCCTTTTCCTTCAGCTTTTCATTCAGCTTGAAGGTCAGATAATCAACATCAATAGCCTTTTCAGACATAAGCGCAACTTTGATGGCTGATTTCAGCTTTGTTTCCTGAAGTTCTGCCTGAAGCTGTGCATTCTGTTGCTCATACTGTGTGATCTTTCCCTGCAAATCCTCATTGCCCTTGGTGTCTTTCTTCAGCTGTGCGATCAGATCATTGGCTGATGTCAATTCAGTATCTTTGCCATTCAATGCTTCCTGAAGCGCATCAAACTTACCTTTGCCAACATATTCACCGGATGCAAGGTTTCCAAGCTTGATCTGCTTGTCCTTGTTTGCTTCATCCCCATTGTAGGCATTGACCTTTTCTACAAACTGTTTGTAAAATTCCTCACCTAAGACTGCTTTCAAAAACTCCATATCAAATTCCTTTCTTTTGCCTTGTTTTTAATCGTGGTGTCACCACTGCAAAGCCTAGTTTTAATGTCATGCGACAGGACAAATTTTGAATGTATAAATGCCACCTTCCGGGCAATATAAAAAGACAGCCGATTGACTGCCTTTAATATCAATTATTTAATTGTGGTTTCGCTCTCTTACCCACCTTCGACTTACTGCGTTTTCCACCAACTACCCCAATACCCTAGTAGTTCCTGCCTGTGCCTTTTGGATCATTGTTTTTGTGATAATTGGACTACATTTTGCCATAGTCTAATAAATCATGTCTTTTTGCACTAAAAAAGCACCCTGCCATCATCTGCAAAGTGCTTTTTATAAAACCTTTTCAATTTCATCAATGCTGATTTCATCTGTGTCAGTATCATCATTCCTATCTATATCAGCAAGAAAAGCCTTACCTTCTTCAAATATTTCAACTATTGATGCCTTGCTTCCATCTTTCAACAGAACCCTGTCATACAACTTTATCTTCATTCAGTCACCTTCTTCTTTGTTACATATACGCTTGTTAATCGTTTTTCGCCATTATCATCAATCCAAGCTGTCATAACATTGGCTTCTTTACCATTTGCGCCCTTCAGCTTCATGACATATTCATATCTCATACCATGACCTTTGTCACCTTTTTCAACAAATTTGCTTTCATCAATATGATCTTCAATATTCTTGATAAGATCATCCGCATTTTTGCTAGTATAACCAAGTGCAGCTTCAAATGCTTTTGCCTTATCCGGTGCATTTGAAGGATCAAGCGCATATTTTGTAAACTTTTCTTCCGGCATTCTAGCAAAATACTGAAGATTTGATTTTATTTTACCGCTTTTTGCAGTATTTTCAAGTGGTTTATTGCTCTTTTCCATGTTCATTGTCATTTGTCCGGTGATGTCCTTATATATCCCCTTGAATTCAGTGAAGCTGTTTGCATCAACCTTAATAAACTGTGTTGTTCCATCATCTGATATTTCAGCAGGCGCATCAGGTGACCATTTTGTGTACTCATCCCCTAAAGCCCATCTTGCACGTTGCAACAGCGCACATCTACAATTACAATCTTCAGACGGATCACCAAAACCGCCCGGTTCCATTGCTGTCATGCCCATCACTTCAAATGGTTCATCCAATTCCCTGATCTGACCATCAAGCAGCCTGTGAGTATCCCTTGTCTTGCCATCCAAGGATGCATCCCACTGCTTGACCACATCAGCACCCTTTTCTTTGGCTTTCCACTGCGCGTCAGCTGTTGCCTTGCATTGAATCCGGTGCGCTTCGGTCCGGGCAATTCTCATTGCCTTATTCTTGCTTATTCCGGCATATCCTGCAATGTTCCTTGCCATTTCTGAATACATGGCTGCATTCGATATTCCCCGGCTGATTTCACCTGCAATCTGCTTGGAAAGTATCTTTGTATCTTTGCCAAGTGAAGAATACAGGCTTTCAGATAGCTTTGTCTCATGCTGAATGGCTGCAACAACCTGTTCCTGATCGATAGGAAACACCAATGGGATTCCTTGCCCATGTAGATCATACATAGTTCCAATGAATCCATCTTCATATGATTTGGTCAGATATGCAGATACAGTATCAAAATTCTTGCTTTGAAGCTGTTCCAATATAGCCTGCACCTGTGCTTTCAAAGCCTTCTGATACTCTATCTGATAGATGACATACTGCATATCAGCATCATCCCTTGACTGAAGGATCGCTATTCTGTTGTTTATTTCATCAAGTGCATCCTTATAATTGGATTCAAGCTTCTTCAGAACAGCCTTTTCATTATTCAGGAATGTCTGCTGAACTTCCTTCTGCTTTTTGTTCATCTACCACAACCCCATTCAAAGCATCCTGTGTTCCATTCAGCGCATTTTCCGCTTCATTCGGATCCGGAAGCTTGTCTTTGATTTCCTCATAATCAATATCAAGTACATCACAGATATTCTGCATCAGTGTTTCATTGTCAAGCTGTGCAGCAAGGGAAAGAAGTGTGTTAATCATCACCTGCTTTGTCTGCGCTTCTGTCAGTGCATTCTGTGAATTCTCCTGTTCGTTCGACATGATTTCATGATTGAATTCAAAGTACACCTGACTTGTCTGATAATCAGTCTTGTTATTTTCATTGATTTCAGCAATCACAGGTTTCAATAATTTTCGTAAGAACTGCTTCAGTTTGATTTCAAGCTTGGAACACTTCAAATCCAAAAGCGAATATGCAGCCTTGATTGCAATATTGGTGGTTGCTGCTGTGTCCTTCAGTCCGGCTGTATTCAATCCCATTCCGAATCTGTAGATATTCTTTTCATCCAGATCAAGTTTCACCTGTCTTGCCTGATATGGAACATCAACAGTCTTTACTTCCACATCTCCATCATCACCAACCCCAATGATCTTCTTGGTTTTCAGGTTGGTCTGTAATTCTTCCAGGTTATCCCCCTGAAATCCCTTTACAACATGAATGGGAGTGTCAAAATCAATCAGATTGTTTGAAAGGCTCGATGCCATCAGATCATAATCATCAATCAGATCCTTAACTGTTTTCAGGCAACTAAACTGTTTCTTGTTATTGTCAAGGCGAAAGAAGGGAATGAAACCGAATCCCTTATAATAGATCGCTTCATCCCCTTCTTTTTTATACAAAGTATGTGGTTTCGGATTGATTTTTTCTGATTCATCTTCTGTGATCATTCCGTTCCCATCCTGCACATAGTAATATACTTTTTCGGAATCCCACACCTGAATTCTTTTAATTTTCTTCTGCCCTTTTTCGATTCTATCAATATACCAATAGATCACATAGGCGCATCCATCATCCGTGTCCTTTGCCCGGACCTCAATAACCCCCATTGCGTCAGCACACATGAATGAAAGCTTGTTATTTTCATTCTTGTACGCATACATATAATCAAAGCCTTTAACCATACATCCTGTCAGCACTTCAGATAATTCAGATGTAAAATCTTCATTTTCATTAAAGTATTCATCAAGGATTTTCTGCAATGCCGGATCATCCGATTTCACAAATCCATCTTCACCTGAAAGAATATACTGCACAGCTTGGTCAACCAATTCCGTAAAAAATGGATGCGGAATCTTCACGTTGCTTCTCGTCTTGTCTTCTACAAGATTACCATCTGCGTTATAGTAGAAAAGTCGATACTGTTTGATGTCGTGATCTCCATCATAATATGCCTGTCCTTTTCTTGCGAATTTCTTTCTATCTGAAGATGCATCATCATCAATAAATCGCTTAATTTCACTTACAGATAACATTTTCACTATTCCCCCTTAATGGTCTTTATGTGGCAATTTAAACAAGCCATCTTTTCATCTTGCGCCAACCTTCAATACCATATCGCAAAGCTGCCATTGCATCATCCTGGAATGGTACAGGTTCATCCAGGTATTCCCCGGTCTTATCATCATGCTTCCATTTCCATTGCTGCAGTTCCTTAATCGTATTCACACAAGACGGATCAACAACAATTCGATGCTGCTTCAGATAATCAATCTGTGCCTTTACAGAACCTTGTGAGCCACCCTTGTCAACACCCTTTGCCCGGTTATATCCGGCTTTCTGCCACATCTTGATTCTGTCCGGTTCTGCGGAATCACACCACATCTGCTTGTTTCTCGGAATGTCAGCAGCCTTTGCAAGATCTATAATCTCGGCTGTGTCCTTCTCGAATACATAGATTTCTTTCGTGATATAGATCACATCATCCTTGATGCCTAATGGAAGAATCGCATTTGCATGGTTGAAACCGAAGTCCTGACCAATTGCAAAATCATCATAGTCCGCCGGATTCTTGGAACACTCACCAATTTCCCAATTGTGAAGGATAATACCGCCGATCTCGCCCCATTCACCAAGTCCGTATATTTGATAGCCTTCAGGATCAACAATCTTTCTTCTCTCCATACGCTGCCTGTAGGCATCATCTATAAATCTGTTGCCAAGATATGTGCTGTGATGTGTCAGCACATTTTCATCGGGAATATCAAAAAAGACCTTCTTGATCCAATGATTTTTATTCACCGGATTGAAGGTCATTCTGATCTGATAAAATTGTCCCTCTGGAAGTTCACCACGCAAACGGTCGTCAATGATTTCCAAGTCTGCCTGTGTGAATTCCGTGGCTTCTTCCAACCATACATCTGTCAGCTTCCCTTTGGGGAATGTGATTGATTTCAACTTTTCACGCTGTCTGTCATCATTCATTCCACGGAAGATGATCTGATTGCCATTTGATTTGAAAGTCATGGACATTGGTGATTTATTGATTCTCCAATACTGTTCATACTTATCACCAAACATCCTATAAAGCGCACCTGTCAATTCAGCAAAGGTGCTGTCCCTGTTGGATATGTCAGATTTACGCATTGCGACAAGGTTTCTTCCTTTGTCCTGCATCAAGCGCAATATGTAGTTCTGTGCAGTGTCAACGGATTTTCCGGATCCTGCACTTCCTTTCATGACAATGTAGCGTTTCCGGCTCCTGTCAACTTCACGGAAACCGGGATTCATTTGGACATTAATATTCATTACTCATCCCCATAATCAATGTTGATGTTTAATTCCATGTCGACATCCGCTTCAACTTTGTCTGTATATATACCATATGCCTTGCCAAGCAATTCAGCTGCCTTATTTGCATCTGATAGCCTTGCTGGTATATTGACAATCTGTGGAATTTCTTCCTTAATTGTCTGTTTTCTCATAGTCCCATTAGAATCTGGAACATATGTGGATTTTTCAGTGTTCAATGTAACAACAACGGATTCCGTCTTTTCTCTGCGCATTACGGACGAAAGGTACTTCATAACCTCATCCTGATCGGCAATCAGTTCTTTTTCTTTTTCCGCCATCCGTTTTTCAATGTATTCCTTTATGTCTGGTTTTGTAAAGTTTTCATTTGCTATTGCTCTTGCTGTCTTTTTTGAATAGCCTGCCCTGATAGCAGCTTGTGTGGCATTCAGGTCAATCAGGTATTCATCACAGAATCTTTTCTGTTTGGCTGTTAATTTAGCCATCACAATCACCACCTTCCTTAGGGAGAATGGAGCACCCCTATTTTTCATGATGCCCCAATGGTTAAAAACATAAAGAGCGCAAGGGGAATCATTTCCTCTTACGCTCTTTCACGCTACAATCATATCACATACAAGTGTATCATTGTGTATCATCTTTCATTTTTTTGATCAAAATCTCATAATATCCACCTGTCGGATTGAAATGTTTCAATGCCCTGGCATGAATTCGGTGAACCTGCGCCCACTGATATCCAAGCTTTACACAGATTTCTTCCCAACTGTATCTCCGAAGGTATCTATATGTCAACACCGCCTTTTCCGTCTCATCCTCTAATCTCTCAATATCGGCGAATATCTCTGCATACAGATCGATGCGCTCATATCTCGCCTTAATCAACTTGCGCTCCAACTCGTCCAGCTTTGCAGCGTAATCAGAGAGATCTTTCTGATCATGTGCATGTGGCATATCATCCATGACAAGTGCCGGTGCCATCTTGTCTGCCCTCAGCTGCTCGATTTCTTCCTCTAACCGTCTCGCCGCACTGACTGCCGGTGTATATGATCGCAGGTACTCCTTTTTCGATTCGTTTTCATTCTCCACTCTTCTCCCTCCCTGTTCAATTACTACTCTATAGTAATTTTAACATGGGGATTTAGTAGATTTGTACCAATTTAGAGCATGAAAAAGAAGACACATTTCTGTGTCCTCTCCAATAATTTATATTTCCACTTAAATAAACTATTACTATTCGATAGTTTTTAATGAACTATAGGTAAAATATATCCGTACCAACAATGAATCCCCTTCAAATCTCTATTTTAGGTTTCCATTAAAATCGTTCATAAGTGGTCGTAATATCTCCCTTATTTCTAAATAACGCAACTCTTCCCCACGCATATCTGTAACAGGCAATCTTTTAGCCATATTTAATGCAATATTCATATTATTGCAAAACAACAGTCTTTTATATTCCTCTGAAACCCTATTTAATGCAGTGTTATATTGTTTAATAAATACCGTTTCTAAGAACTCGGTCAAACCGCCTCCTATGATTGTTATTGTTCCTGCAGAAACTTGATTTTCCAAAACCAAACCAATTCCAACGAGCAACACAACGCACGAAATGATACTTACAACCATATTTGCCCAAAACATAGTTTTCAACTGTTTTTCAATATCTTTGTAAAATTGTCCCACATCCAAATTTAATATAGAAATATCATCTGATTCGCTAAATTCAATATCTGCCTGATTTTCTTCCCTCATTTTCCCCCTCCTCATTAGTTTTTTCTAATTATATCACTCCATTTATAAAAATCAACACTAACTATTATTTTAGTGTTTACCACACCATCCTCAACTGCCCATTCTTCTCTTCCACGATCTGCCCCAACCTCTGCTTTATGATCCGCTGCGCAATCCTCCGCTTCCGGTAAAAGCAATTCCGGCTAATCGGGAGAATGCCGTGGTGTGCTTCCAGCATGTCGTAGCTGGTTCCGATCACGATGGATTCTGTCAGTTCCGCAGCGATGAAGCTGTCTATCTGATTGCATATCTCGAATACTTCCTTTTCGTCCACAGGCATTCCCCCATTCAATTTTGCGTAAAAAAATACCAACCATCGTATTTGACAGTTGGTGTATATTTATTTATTTTTTATTACTTTTGCCCATTTCTTAAAATATTCTATTATCATGCAAATAACCTTTACAATATTGTCTCCACATTCGAGACCACAAAAGATTGAAGTGAAAGCCGTTACAACGCCTATCTCCGTCATCCCCTTTTTACATACATATTTACACATATAAAATTCAAGCATCCCATAAAAGAATGCCTTCAATAACGCAAATGTAAACTCCGATATTTTGCAATTAAATACATATGTAATAATGCAGATTATTATCAGAGGAACAGCTACAACCCATCCAATTTTCATAAAATCTATTCCAATCATTATCTCATCCATCGAAAATTTCCTCCTTTGTATTACTACCAAGAATCATACCACCGTCATCTCTAATATTCAATTGTCAATGTTCATATTTCCCGACACAATTAGGCAAACCCAAATTTTCGGTTTGCCTAATGCTTATAAACTATTTTTATACAGCCACGCCACCTTTACGCCAAATTACATGATATGATTTCATCTGTCCATCAGTTTGCATATACTCGATATCTCTAGGATACCCATGCTCTACATACCAAGAACAAACCATATCTATAACCTCTGGGACATACTTTCTGACTGTTCCCTGCCATTTTCCTTTACTCTCCCATGTTTCTGTATACATATTTTCCGAAATATCCAATCGGCGAATAATCTCATTTACGGCTTTGTCTGCCGGCTTGCCTGAACTCTGATAATAAATTCCGACTTTTCGAGCAATATGTACCGTGTCAAAATACTGCCGATCTGCTTCGATCATAACGGGAAGTGTCACATCAGCCTTTTCGTAGAGTGATTTTGCCGTAAGAAGCTGTATCTTGCTATCACAACCTGCCGCTGCAAGCATAGGCGTAAGAATCTTGACAGCATTATTTACTGCAGATAAACTCTCCGTATGCACTTTCTTAGTTGAGTTCTGTTTCTGCATCTCATAATTTCCTGTCTTGCGTAATGCTGGAAGCACTTCATCTGCAATCCAATCTGTAAATTTTTCAGCATTTGGTTTGTGGCTCTTGAATACCAGTTTATAGACACCGCTTTCTGTGATAAAGTTCTCCCCTGTATTATGTAATTTTCTAAAGTCACTTTTTTTGACTTTAGAATTTGTCAGTTTTACAACCTGCTTATCATTCATCTTTGAAACCGCCATTTTTACAGCACTATCACCTAATTCTAAACATTTGCCAACATGATATGGATTAAATAAAATCTGTCCCTCGAAATCAAATATTTCTACCTCATGCCCTTCAAAATCCATTAAATCATTCATTTGCTTTTCTCCTCTAAATTTTATTTTTGTCTTCAAAATTCTGGCAATACGACGTAGCATTGCTTTTTTCTCTATGTTCTGCACACCAACCTTGTATGCCCCATCCTTCCGGTGGCTGCTTATCAGCTCTGTACACTTTCCAACGCGTGCAGTTTTCGCATCGACTATATTGCATCCATCTAGGGGCATCTTTCAACTCTCCACGATAATTAGCATGCATATTTGGCGGCTCAAATAGGTTCATCTGTCCATCCATATATTACACCGCTTTCCCTGTCATGATGTCCCAATTCTCATCCTCGATGAACTGATTCCGTATAATCTCATCCGTCAGAAAATGTTCCTTACTCTTCGGCTGCTTGCGCCAATAAGAATCAATGTAAAAGGCAACCCACTTCATAAATTCCTCGATCTTAGCATTCGAGAACCGATAAGACTCCTTCAGTGTCGGGATTGTCAGATACATCGTGGATGCAAGTGCGCTCTCGATGTTCCGATCGGCTCCAAGCACTGCGCGCCCCTTCTGGATGTCCGCCATGTAAAGCTTCTGTGGCATCGGAATCGACTTCACCCACTTGATCACGTCGATTTTCTTTTTCGTACAATACTGCATCATGCTTTCGCTTGTAACGTCTTCATTGTCTTCATCCTGCCACGCCTGCCGACGTTCCACTGTCTTACTGTAAAAATTCGTGACCTGCTTAAAAGTCATATCAAACTTGTCATACAAGATTGCTGTAAATATATATCCCATGTGATTCGCGATGTTATCACCGAGACGTGCCTTTGCAAGCTCCTTACGGTACACGCTCATCGGGATCAACCGCTCTCTCTGATTTACTCCGTGCATTTCTTCTCCTCTCTGTGTTTTCCCTTAACGCAGGTGTTCCAGAACCGGCAACTCGGATCACACACCTTCGTTTTATCTCCATAGCTGCAGATCCGCCCGCTACCGTAGTAGGTCGGCGCAGCTTTAAATCTCTTTATCGCTTCGGGATCATTGTGTTTTGGTACCGGACCACTCTCAACAAATCCCAAATTTTCCTCTGTCAACATTGCTCTCAATCTCCTCTGGGAAGTGGGGCGTTTCCGCCCCTGCAAGGTAACCAAGATGGCTTGTGATAACTATTCGGTATTCCTCGCGTTCCTCTGCGTTAATGGTTTCTTTCGCCCATAGGCGGGTGTTACAACCCATGATTCAACAACTTGCGTTCGAGATCAGCCAGATCGTTATCTCGCGGTGTGAAGTTGTTAAATGCATTCTCCTTTGTCGGCGGTACCGATCGCCCCGGCTCATAATTCTCATCCAGATAATCAACATAGCCACTGTTGAAGAATGTGCTCCCGTACTGTGGTTTCCGCCAGCCGGCGTCCTTCTGCAATTCAAGACTGTAGCGTTCAATCGCTTTAACAAGCCTATCTTCCCCGATTGCGAGTAGCCGCTTCTTTTGGGCATCCGATACTTGGCCTTTACCTTTCTTGTTCGGATACATCTTCCATACACGTTCAAATAACTTATTTGCTTCAACAAGAGAATCTATATTCTTTTTTTCTTTTAATTCATCATCTTGATTATGAGAATGAATATGAATATGAGTATCAGTATCAGGGTTATTTTGCTTTTCAGAAAAACCATTTGCTTTTTTTGCTTTACTTTGGTTTTCATTAAAAGCATTTGCTTTAGGTCTTCCACCTAACTTACCGGCTTCACTTCGTTTCCGACATTTCTCTGTATACGCTGCATTGTCACGATCCATTTGCTCTTGGATAAAGCTGAAAGCCATATCCGTAGCAGCATCCAGCTCTGGCATCTCTTGATCGGATGCATAGCTTAATATTGCAGTAAACAACATTCCTCGTTGTTCCATCGTAAGCTTTTGGATATGTCGGAGATACTTCGTATACATAACAAAACTACTCTTATCCATCGTCCCCTACCTCCCGGATCAGAACCTCAATTCGGGGATTGGCAGCGTCCACATAGAACTGATCAGAAAAACCAACGATCTCTTTCCACCAATCATTTGCTAATACATGAATCTGCACCAATGAATCCTGAATAATTTTGCGTCCGAAAGACGATATATTGTCTAAGTCACGCCGCCGGTTCTTCTCATACCACCGATACTCCATAAACACCGGTTTCTCAATTCTAAGGACTCGCAACTGTTGCTTAATGGCAATCTTTACAAGAGCCTCATTACGCGCTTTCATATCAGCTCCTTTATATCGGCTCGTCCGCTCCGCGGATATGTAATCGTTCAGATTATCCAGTCTCCCTGGTATTACCAATAAGTACTCCAACTTCTCGCCACCTCTCAAATGTCATTTTCATGCTGATCCGCTTTCGCTGCACAGCTCTTGCCCGATGCAACTCTTTTGCGAGATATTCCCGAAGTTCCGTTTCATCCGTTGCGTCCCCAGGAACAGGCCTGTAATAACCTCGCCCCACATTGATGATGCAATCACCGTTGCAGTTCGCCCGCTCGATCTCTCTTCTCAGTTTTCTATCCTCCAACGGATTTGCCGGACGCTGCACCGCATTCTCGTGTCCGTAAGGAATATTCTCAATCTGTATCAAATTCGTCTCCCTTCACCACAATTCCATACACCTTGTACGCCTGCCGGAACCGGATCACGCCCATCTGGTGCGCAATCGTGTGATGCTCTCTGCACAGGCAGATCTTCTTGTAACCGGAATCATCCACCTTCCGGCGATCATTTCCCATTCCGATTGCATCCTCGTGATGGATTTCCCCATCCTTGCCACATATAGCGCACTTCTTATGTATCAAGCAGAAATACAAGTATCTTCCAATATCATCCGTTCGATCTATCGCGTTGTCTGACAGCGGTATTCCCCACTCTAAGGCAAATTCCAAGATCGTATTGATAAACTCTCGCGCCGTATCCATTGAACAGTTAGAAAGGCTAAAATACGAATCTCCGGTGCGGATCATATGCTCATACTTCATACGCTCCTTCATCTCTTCCGGCGGATACCCTGTCCAATCCGCTATGTCTCGAATCGTCGCATACGCCTTTCTCCGCTGCTCTGCAGATATATGCCTTCCATCATCAAAGCGAATCTCAGCGTTCTTGATCTTCTTTCTCTGCAGAAGACCACCAAGCCGCATCCCAGGGACGGAGACAACCAGATCCGTCCCATCTCTGTTCTCTCGATACTGCTTTACATCAACCATCGTATACATCATTCGTCACCATACTTTGATTTCAAGCCGTTCAGCATGGTTCCAACATCATCAGCTGATAGATTGTCCCATGTCTTTCCATTACTTTTGATCCAATACTCAAGATTGACCTTGTGTTTAATGCACAGATCCTTCAAAATCTTAATATTTGCTGGACTTGGCTTTTCCTCTTTCTTCGGAATGATGTTGTTAAAAGGCTGCATCTCTTCTTTAAGCCACAGGTTAAATCCCAAACCGGTATGAATTGCCACGCATTTCACAAATGACCGACACATACTGTTCCATACCCTCTGCTGGCTCATAGAATTATCCTTGACCGGATTGGAGCCATTCATCACCGGAGATTGCATCTCATATTCAGTATCATCAATTACAACCTTGATTCGCGTCTCATAACACTGATTCGTGTTACTCTTGCTATCCGCGAAAGCTTTGTCCACCATTCTCAGGCTGCTTCCGGTTCGTTCATCCGGGATCGGAATCCAATACACCTTCTTTGCGCCGTTTGCATGCAACAAGTCAATGCACTTCGCCCAATTCAAATACGTCATTCCGTCTCGTTCTTCGCAATATGGGGTGACATCAATCTTCCTCATCTCATCCCACTCTTTAAGCGCCATTTGCTTTTTCCTCCAATCTCATAGCTATCTGTCCGTCCTCGCCCTGTTCAAACAAGGCAAGAATCTTATGTCGTTGTTCCTCTGCCCTCTGCCGGCACTCACACCGTTCGGCAGGATCCAAGTTACTGCCACACCAAGGGCACGTCCTGTAATATCCCATCAGTCGATATTCACCCTAAATTCTGCTTCCATGCAGTCCGGACAATAGATTGCTCCAAAGACGTTGTAATAATGCCCATCCTGCACATGCTCCTCGCAGCACACGCACACAGGTCTGTCCTCCAACTTCTCATCCATCTCATCCTCATGCATTTTGAAGAAATCATAGTTATCTGGAAGGCTCATGCCGCACCTTCCGATCTGCGGATCTCATAGATGCGCTCTGCATTCTTCTTTTTCATACAGTTCCACACCTCTTCTGTAGATTCATCACTCAATCCATCGCTCAATGCATTGAATATTGCATCTTCTGCATCAGACAGAAGCTGGCAATCTGCATCCGCATAGATCAGTGATCCAGCATCATTGATCAGGCGAGTTACCGCCTCACATTCCGCATACGCTTTCAAAAGTTCCTTAATTTGTTCTATACTCATTTTTCTTTTATCTGTATTGCTTTTCTAAAACCATTCGGGTAAAATACAAGTGTATTATTTCGAATCTCTTCAACTCGAGGGATCCGATTCCCCATTAAGATGAATTCACTGCCGACCAAAGCCTGAATTCATCTTTTTTTGTTCTGCTTCAAGCACGCTCTGGAAATCCGCCTCATTCTCTTTTCCCTTACGTCGGGTGTCCGTGCGTTCCGTATCGCGCTTGCCTTGCTGCAGGTGGTAATGGCTAAGCAACACATTGCCTACTCCTTTCATGCAGATTTGCGGAGGCTTTCGCTTCTCCGATTTGTTTTCTTGCGGCGCTTGTTGATATCATTGATCACATAGCCAAGCCACATGATCCAAAGACCACCGAGCGTCAACCAGAACATGATCATTCCTGCTAGACCATCACTATCAAGCGCGCATGCGCTGATCAGAAACACTCCGAAGCCGATCGCCATCAATACGTTTCCTACTTTCATCCGTCTCCTTCCTGCTTGTCCGACAAGCCACCGCAGTGGCTACTTCACTCGCGCATATCCAGCGCCCAAAGCGAAATTGTCGCAAAGCTCATTGATTTTATCCTGAGGTATCTCTTTTGGGTCAATCTGCTTCCATTCACCTGTTTTGGAATCTCTAACCCAAGTTCGGTATGTAGCCTTGTTCGGGTATTTTGCCATAACCCCACCTCCTGTTAATAGGTTATTAACCTTGCCTGTACGTGGTTCCTCATCTGCTTCTTCCACGTTCTCGTCCCACTTTCTTCTAAATCAAATGTGTGATATACTACTTTCAAAAAGGAAGGTATATCATATGATTCAAGATTTTGAAAAAATAACTCTAAGCTTAGAAGAAAAAAGCAAACTTTTTATTACCAAACTTAAGAAAAAAACAACAGAACAGTTTTTAGGTGCTTCTAAAGACTATTTACTTGAAATCCAATTCATTAAAACCAATTATTCCAATCAACGAAATGAAATTGGTGAAGCTATCCCTGATCGCACCTATTCTGTAACTTGGTACTACAACCGTTATCTCATATGGAAAAGAAACAGAGTTTTTTATGGTATGCTTTTTTCATTCGCTACACCTATTGTTGTCTCAATCATTACATCTGTATTGACAGTAATAGTCCTAAACAAATTAGGCTTAAAATAAGGATTACAGTTCTATATTTTCGCTCTTTTTTATAAAGATGTTCGAAGAACTCCATCTCCTCATCTGATACAGGAAAAGCTTCTTGAAATAACTTTCGCTGTTCTAATTCTTTTTCTTCCTTCATTTCCTTTTTTATTTGCTTAAGGGGCATATCTCCAGTGGGCACACATGTAACTTTACAGTTCTTTTCTTCAATGATGTCCTGATCAGTAATGCTGGCAATCAATCCACCGTCCGCATCTGTAACAAGGATTTCTGAATACTCTTTTTCGCCAATCTGCAATTTACTTATCTCCCTTCTTAAATAATTCCCCTGGTAAGACTCCGAGCGCATCTGCAATTTTTACAATGTCACACGGCTTGATCATCTTTCTACCTTTCAGCATTGAGCTAAGTAAATTCGGTGTATATCCTGCTTTTTTTGCAACTGCAATGTTTTTTAAACCTTTCTCCGATATGACACGCTCGATATTGCTTGCAACCGGTTCGTTGCTCTCGGCTACTGTCACGTTCTCACTCTCCTTTCTGTTCAAATTACTATTGCGAATCTTTATATTTGTTCTTATAATTTTTGTAAAAACATAAGAAAGAAGGATACATATGAAAAAACACCTCGTAACGTCAATCTATCTTGACAGATGCATCAAAACGATCGAACAAAACTGCTTCACGAATCCAAGTGGTGCATTTGTTGGCGAATCACTTTCTGAATTTTGTTCAAATTCCAAAAAACTCTATGCCCTACACCTATTGGAAGCATCAGGCGAAATCCGCATGCTTATTTCCAGCAACTCTGAAATTCCTTCCGTGGTATGGCTCGAAAACAAAGGCATGCTTCACTCCTATACCAAATGGGCCAAAATCATATCTGCTGTATTTGGATTTATTGCAGGTGTCATTTCAACTACTGTGATCCCATATGTTTTTCAACTCATACTACTCCGGTAGCTTTCATGATCAACCGAATCAGCACACCAACAATTGCTCCGGCAATTAAGCCACAAAAAAAATACTTATCCTTCATATTTCTTCCATCACTCTCCCTTCTGTTGCCTATCCGTGTTTGTCACGTTTTGTGGAGTTCTTGTGCTAAAAAAAATAGCCTGTACGCTTTTTTTATAATACTTTGCTAATTCAATTTTAATTGGATCTCTCGGAATTCTTTCCCCACACTCATACATTGATAACGCGGAAACACTGATTCCTACAGCATTTGCAACCTGTTCCTGGGTCCTTTTCCCACGTAATTCAACTAACTTGTTCCCGATTTCCTTTGCATTCAACTTATCATCTCCTTTGTCACGTTTTGTGGAACAATTAGAATATATCACTTGTCACATTTTGTGTCAACACATTTTGTGGAATTTTTTTATTTTCTTTTTCCACGTTATGTGGTAATATTCATTTAAGACATGGAGGTGTGACATGGGAGATTTTAAAAACGTATTTAAATCATTAAGATTAAAAAGTGGATTAACGCAACAACAAATGGCAGATGCGCTAAAACTATCCAGAAGCACTGTTGGAATGTATGAAAATGGCGAACGTGAACCAAGCTTTGAAATTCTCGAAACAATTGCCGATTATTTCAACGTTGATATGAATTACCTTATTGGCACAAAGGACTATTCACAAGTAATCACTCCTGATTATTACTACAACAAAGATGCTAACGCTGCCGCTCAGTTCTTATTTGACAACCCTGAATATAAGGTATTGTTCGACGCATCTCGTAAAGTCAAACCAGAAGATATTCAATTTGTCGCCCAGATGATTGAGCGAATGACCGACAAATAGGACAGTAAAACTGCTACTCTGTTTTAAAAGGAGGGTTCAAAGTGGATAATATACGAACTGTAATGAACAATTTACCATCAACAATAGGCGGATTTACAATTGTTGCTGACGATTATTTCACGATCGTACTGAATCAAAACCTCTCTTTCGAACGGAATATGCAGACTTACACTCATGAACTCGCACATATATTTAATGGGGATTTTGATAAAAAGACATCTGTTGGATTGATTGAGATTATGGCGCATGAAAAGGGATGATTCCTTTTCCAATAAAAAAAACATCTTTTACAGAACTGATGTTTGATTTATTGGAGGTACATATGGGTAGCATTACAAAAATAATTAAATTTTATCAATTTAGACCACAGCCATGCCTGTCTAATAATGGAATCACCTCAAAATCAACTATTGATTTGCTCAAAACTATTTTTTCTACCAATGGTAGCTATAATGTAACCTACGATAAAGAAAAATATACTATTGACATTCTTGACATTGAAGATAATTACATTTTCGGAAAGTGCGCAAAAGAAAACGAACTTCGAATAGGAAATTTTCTCCAAACTAGAAATAAACATACTAACGAAACGGAGCCCTATTCATCCGTTTCCCCCGATACCCAATTAGAGGTTTACACCTTTTTTCTTATTGATGGACTGAATAACAGAATGTCTGCTATTCAACACAAGAGCATTACAAAACTTGGACAAATACTATCAGAAGGCATATGGCAACTGTCTAGTAATACATTAGAATTTTTTATTGCTCCAGAACGTATAAAAAATATCAAGAAAACTGCAAAGAAAATAACGAAAAATAAAAAACTTTCCGTATCCTTTGCGCCAAATTCAATATCTAAATATAATATTGATTCTTTAGCCAGTGAACTAGGGGGAATCAAATATGATTCCTTCACAATAGATATAAAATTATCACAAACAACCTCAAACAAAGAAATTGATAACATATATGACCAATACAATAGTGACAAAGACTCTTTCAAAAGCTTGAAACTAATTGGTCAAAATGATTCTGGATTTGAGGAGACTATAGATTTCATAGGGACACTATTTACACATTGTACCAACTTTGATTTTACAGAAAATTCGATTACAAATTATGATATAATTAAGAAAAAATTATCTGATTCATTGCTAATTGAACAATAAAATATGAGGAGGCTATAAAGTGAAAACTGTAAGAGGTTTTATCAAATATCATTCATGTATTATTTTTCCTGCTTTATCTGCTATTATAGCTTACGTTATCTATATAAAACATGATTACACTGATATTTGCTTAGATAAGGTTACATCCTTGATTTCTATCAGTACTTCGCTGATAGGAGTTCTTATAACAATACTTACCATTTACTTAGCCGTACCCAAAAACGATTTTGTAAAACAACGGTTAAAAGAATCCAAGCATGAACGAATTTATTTATATAATATATTGTTTGGAATTATAATTCTATTTTTATCCATAATGTCTTGGATTTTTTTCGATTCAAAGACATTTTTAATAATATTTTTTATAGCGGGAATATCAAACATTGCGATTTCAGTTTATTATACATTTGCGTTAATTAAACTAATATAGGAAATTTTTATACCACCATCAAATTCGTACAAAACAAGATAATTATTTGATATATTTTTGAGCGTCTAAGAGTGCTTGAATTATATAAATAACACTTTATTTTAAGGAGGACATTATGAAAAAAATCAAAAAACTTATGATTGCCATGTTACTTCTTGCACTGACAATCACCGCTACCCCGGTTTCTTCAACACAAGCATCTGTAAAACTGAATGCAACCAAGAAAACATTGAATGTTGGTCAAACCATTACACTAAAAGTAAAAGGGACATCGAAGAAAGCCAAATGGACATCAAACAACAAAAATATTGCATCCGTCACACAAAAGGGAAAGGTTACTGCTAAGAATGCCGGTACCACTACTATTACCGCAAAAGTATCCGGTCGAAAGTTGAAGTGCAAAATTATTGTAAATCAAAACTTTTACAAAATCGGACAAACATGGACTGTTCCAGGCCAATGGAGCATAACGATTAATTCCGTTACGGAAACATCCTATAGGAATGAATATGCTGATACGAACCCTGAAGCAGTATATATGATTGACTATACATATGAGAATCTCGGCTATATTGATCAAAATGGAATTATGAATGGTCTTTTCCTTGATTTCGAGATGGCTCAAATCGTTGATTCAAACGGATACACCGGATATTCATACCCAGGAGATATTACCTATTATTCACAGGAAATTCCGGTTGGTGCTAAATGCCACGCACAGTCCTGCATTGGTGTGGACCATAGAGGAAATTTCAAATTATACTACAATACTTACGACGGAAATGGCGTCAGCAGAAAAGCTGCATTCGAAATAAACCTTTACTAATTTTATAATCTCTGGTACATGACAAGCACACATGCTCCACCAATTCAAGTACCTTGACAATATAATACACTTACCCGGGAAGCCGAGAGACGGTTGCATCTACTCCGAGCCTGTGAAGGGGGATGATGCCGATGGTTACATATTCTGATCTATTCACGTTTGTGATAATGATATGTGCTATTGTTACACTAGTTTGTAATTTCAGACATAAAAAATAACCGTCCAGCTCCTGAGAAAAGTTGACGGTTATTTTCCATTGATTTTTCGCCGGAGTAGATAGCTGACACCTATCTATCGGCTTTCCTGTTAAGTGTATTATATGTCATACAACCATTTTTGTCAATTTAAAACCGCCCTGCTCTACCAAAGCAAGGCGGTAAGCTCCCGAATGATACGAAAGCCCTCAACAAGCACATTGTACCATTCTCGGAGCAGCTTCGCAAGCGGAACACCCGTTTGACGCAGGCTGTTATTTTTGTACCCAAAAATCAATACAATATAGAGAAAGAGGTGCATGTGCTATGAAAGAAAAGGTTTCAGAACGCAAGACAGGCGCGATCTACATCCGCGTATCTACCGACAAACAGGAAGAACTCTCTCCTGATGCGCAGCTTCGACTACTGCTCGACTATGCCAAGAAGGACTCCATCGACGTGCCGAAAGAATACATATTCCAAGACAACGGAATCTCCGGCCGGAAAGCCAATAAGCGTCCGGCATTCCAGAATATGATTGCGCTGGCGAAGTCAAAGGAGCACCCGATCGATACGATCATCGTGTGGAAGTTCTCCCGATTTGCACGTAATCAGGAGGAATCCATCGTATACAAGTCCTTGCTCAAGAAGAACAACGTCGATGTAGTGAGTGTGTCAGAACCGCTCATAGATGGTCCATTTGGCTCTCTGATCGAGCGCATCATCGAATGGATGGACGAATACTACTCTATCCGCTTATCCGGTGAGGTAATGCGTGGAATGACGCAGAATGCCATGCGCGGACATTATCAGAGTGATGCCCCGATCGGTTACACATCACCTGGCGATAAGAAGCCGCCGGTGATCAATCCGGATACCGTACAGATCCCGCTTATGATCAAAGATATGTTCCTTTCCGGATCCACCCAGCTTCAGATTGCACGTAAGCTGAATGATAGCGGATATCGTACCAAGCGCGGAAATCTTTGGGATGCCCGAGGCGTGCGCTATGTGCTCGAAAATCCGTTTTATATTGGCAAGTCCAGATGGAACTACACCGAGCGCGGCAGGCGGCTTAAACCGGCGGATGAAGTGATCTACGCAAATGGCAATTGGGAAGCCTTATGGGATGAAGATACCTTTAAGGAGATCCAGAAGCGTCTTGCCCTCAATATGCGCAAGTCCAAGTCTCGTGATATCTCCGCTGCCAAGCATTGGCTGAGTGGTCTGCTGATCTGTTCCTCATGCGGCGGCACATTGGCTTTTGGCGGTGCTCACAATATGCGTGGATTCCAATGTTGGAAATACAGCAAGGGTTTCTGTTCAGAATCTCACTACATCAGCACCGGTCCGATTGAGAAAATGGTTCTCGAATACTTGGAAGCTGTGATGCACTCTCCTGCGCTTTCCTACACGGTTATATCCTCTTCGTCCGTTGATGCAAGTTCAAAACTATCGGATCTCGAGCGTCAGCTTCAGAAAATAGACGCCAAGGAAAAGCGAATCAAGGCTGCATACCTAAATGAAATTGATACGTTGGAAGAATACAAAGCAAATAAGACTGCGCTCGAGGAAGAGCGCCGGACCGTTGAAAAAGAGATTGAAGAACTCACCCTGTCGGATGTAAAATATTCAAAAGAGGATCTGGATAAGAAAATGAAGCAAAACATCTCCGATCTGCTCCGGGTGCTCAGGGACGAATCGGCAGATTATATTCAGAAGGGGAATATGATGCGCAATGTTGTGGATCACATCGTGTTCGATCGTAAGAATACAAGCCTTGATGTGTTCCTAAAGCTTGTAGTTTAGCGGTTTCTGATCGTTATATGGTATTGCAGTACCGACCGCCATACTGACTTATGATATAAGACGCAAGCTTCGCATTCGGCGTGCTGATTTTAATCGGATACTGCAATCGTTTTTCATAACTCCACATAGATCATCTTCCCCCTTCCCAAGGCATCGGACCTTCGTTCCAGTTCCATTCGTCAGCATTACTCTCCCCAAACGCATTCAGTGGACCGTACTGCTTTTCATATGCCATCTTCGCATTTCGATACAGCTGCGTACACTGATTAAAATAATCCAATGCTGCCTCATCATCCGGATGCGTATCAAGGTAGAGCATCATATCCACCGCACAGAACCCGAGTGTTGCAATCCATTCGTAGAGTTCCTTTTGATTCATCGGCTGCATGCTTCCTGCTCTGTTCATCTGCATCGCCCTCCCTGTCGCATCATGCATTTTCCGGTAAATGGTTTGTCGAGTTCCGGAAAAATCGTTCCGGCCTGCAAAGCCTTCTTAGGATCATACACCTTTGTAAAATTCTGCCACGGAACATAAGCCATGCCCGGTGTCTGCCAGCTGCATTCTTCCTTTTGATCCGCGGACGGGGAATGCGGCATACACGGACTCATAGGATGTGTATGATCCATTTGATTCGTCTGATTCATAAAATCCATATTCTTAAGACTTCCTAAAATAATTTTCCTTATATCATATGAGAATATGGCAAAAAGGGAACTTTTTCGCAAAACAAAAGAACCGGACAACGCCGGTTCCTCTATAATGCTGGATTGATGGATTCGATTTTGCGGATGATCGACTCAATCTGCGGACCGCAGTTACCGATGCGGTCAATGTTTCTTCTCGCTTCCTTCTTCATATCAGAGATTATCTGAATCTGATACTCCATGCGGGCCCGCAGCTTCTGCCGGCGCTCGATCAGATTGTGCTTCAGTTCCACCATCTCTCTGCTGTCCACAATCGCATTGGCATGGTTGATCCACACACGGGCATCATACATGCGAAGCCGTGTCAGATACTGCACCAGCGACTTGGAATAGTAATCCAGATCATCGCTCGTCTTGCGGAATTTTTCTTTCTCACGCGCTTCATCCTGATACTGTTCAAACACATACTCCAGTTCCTGCGAATTGCGTGCATGATATTTCTCACAGGTGTAATCCACTGCATTTTTAATATTCACAAACTTGATCTTCACATGATTTTCAAGAGAGATCGCATGATTCCGGTTCACGTCTGCCCTGCGGATATCCTTTGCAGCATCCTGATACCGTACCAGTACATAGGTTCCGGCAAGCACTGCAACAAAAGCAGCAATGGTAAGTGGCAGCGCACTGTCAAACTGAAAATACCATGCACCTGCCAGAATCATCGCAAACACCGTTGCCGTAAGAACGAGCAGATATCTGGCAGCCCTGCCTAAATTCTTCTGTGCCTGCACGGATTCATTTCTTAGAATCGCCCACTGAAGCTTCTGTCCCTCCAAGTATGTGAGATCCTTTTTGACCGCATCCATATAGCGCTCATTGTCCCTGAGGCGCCTGATAATTCCCGGAAGATGATCCTCCTCCTCCTGCATCTGTGCAAACTGCGTCTCGGTAAGCTTTCGCTTCGTCTTCAGAAACTCATTACGCTCCCTATCAAGCTTTGCGACATGCATCGCACAATCAAGGATCGGTGCACGTTCCGCCTCCGTCAATTCCTCAATGATCTGAATATCCGTCAGATAATACGTGACCAGGTCATACTCACTGCGCGCATCCTCAAGTTCTCTTGAAGCTGCGATCATCTGCTCGCACAGATCAATGACATAACGCTTTGCCTGCGCTTCATCCGAGAGATTTAATTCTTCTACAATACTCTCGGTCTGCAGCTTGGCATACTCGCTCTGATCATAATCCTGCGCATCATATTTTTCTTTTCTTCTGCCAAATATTTTTGATAAAAACATACTCACCTATACTCTGCAGCTTCTGCGGTATACTTCCTTCCACCGGAAAATAATATCACTGATTTCATTCTTTGCCAGCGTCTTTTCTGTTCCCTCTTTTGCCTCCGCCAGTTTCTCAAGCTGCTCCTCAAACTGCAAAAGCGCTTCCGACTTACTTGCAAGGGAAAGCTCATTTTTGATTTCCTGCATCCCCATGTCGTCAATATTGTGTTCCATCGCCTTACGCATAAAGCCCGTCTCATCATGCATACACCGGAAGCAGAGCAGACATTCCCGAAGCGACTCTCTCGACTCATTTAACCGGTAAGCCTCTTCGTAGCACTTTGCAGCCTCCTCGAACAGAAAAAGCCTTGCATATGCGGTTCCCAGATTATGCCAGATATTGCCTCGAAGCAGAGCCGAAGCCTCCTTCGCATCCGGAGAATCTAAAAGTCTCTTGTATTCGTAGATTCCCGCCAGATACTTTTCCTTTTCCATCAGCTGGTCCGCACGGATCTTATTGCATTCGAAGTCCGATTTCTCCTCCATCTGCCGGATGGTCAGTACAATCTGTTGCATCTCTTTCATCGTGCAGTAACCGTTCTGTTCTAAGATTGCCAGCACAAAATCGGAAAGCAGTCTCTTCCCGCGCATAATATCACGCAGCTGTTCCGCTAACTTATAGAGTCCCATCTGTTTTTCGACCCATGTACACAATTCCTCACTCATAAAAGAATTGTCCAGAAGGAATGTGTTCTCCATAATGTAATAACACAATTCCTCCATGGAATAGAGATTCATCCCTATCCCTTCCACATAGTAAGGAAGTGCCGCGATCGGTTCATGACAATATAATAACTCACCCATAACAACCTCTACATAACCATCGTATATTTCCAGACCTTATCGGTTCCCCTGAAAAATTCACCGAATCCGAGATCCCTGATTTCGATCGCAATCTTATCATCCGCAATCGGCGTCGCCACAATGCGCACTCTCGTCGTGCGATCCGGTCTGCGGGCAAGATCGGTAAGTTCGAGTGTCTCGATCTTCGCCTCTCTACTGTTCGGCAGCTGCTTCCAGAAATCAATCTCCGGACTTCCGGACAGGATCACTTCACATTCGCCCTTCGTCTCAAACCAGTTTCTTCCGGCACTGATCAGATTAAAAAATGCGACCTTGCCTTTGTCCTTCACCTTAAGACTCAGATTGAACTTCATCTCATTCTCGCCCATGTAGATATATGGCCAGTCCTCCGTATCCCGCACGGCTGCCGCATAACATGCCCCCTTGGAAAAGAGATTCTTTCCCATGAACGCCCTGCGCCCGCGGCACATCGTGTTGAGCGAATTCTTCATCCAGCCACCATCAAATCCGTCTCCAACCAGATAAACCGTAGAGATGATCCGGTTTTCAAACGCCTTGTTCATAATATCGGAAAACGCACTGTCCCTGTCTCCCCGAAGCGTATACCGGGAAGACTCATGAATCGATACCACCTGCGGTGTCGTGCGCATATCGCGTCTTAGATCATAGGAATACAGACTGCTCTCCTCGCAGGAAAACAAAAACACATCATGCAGCCATAAGGATTCCTGCTGACTCAGCGAAAAATAGTAGAAGCTTTCCTTGTGATCCACGACCATAAAACGATCCGCCGTCAATTCCAGACGACTTGCCACCTTCCAGAACACTTCCATATTCTCTCTCGTCAAACGATCCACCGTAATGGTCAGCCTCTTCACACTCCGCCCATTGCCAAGCTTAAGAGGAAGCTCCATCACTTTTTTCAAGAATAACGCGAGCAGATCAACCGCTTCGTAATTCTCGCCTCCAACACCGATCACCTCGCCTGCGACCGCACGCCGCAGCAGGGAATCCACACAGATGACCTCGCTGGTCTTCGCCATCTTCTGCGCCTCGTCTCCGTAATACCACATACCGACATTCTTGCGTCGCGCAAGCAGCGTCGGGATATGGTAATTTTCGCTTCCGGCGATCAGGCTCACCGTCTCCGGCTCACTCATATTCAGTTCATAAAAGCTTACCATGGCATACGAATCACTGAGATCGATGCCAAGATAATATGGATTCTCCATCGTCATTCCTCTTTATATAAGCTTGAATACTTTCTTTGTAACCTCATCAAATCCGGCATACTGTTTCATATTATGGTAGAGCGATTTCTCGTCCTGCAACGTCTCCGACATCAGCATCTCATTCAGCAGATGATACCGGCTCTCATCCTTCTGCGAGTACACATCCGTGCTTGTGAGCCGGCTCGACTGCGTTACCTCCACCTGATTACCGTACTCTTCCGTAATATAGTACTGCACCATCTCTCCGAAAAACAAAACGAACTGCTTCACAAAGATACCGTCATACACATCCGGCATATCTTCCTTCACAAAATTCTCTCCATCCTCATCCCTGCTGTAATGAAGCACCACATGCTTCTTCGGGTTGGTACGGTATTCCAGAAAGACTTTGTCATAGAGATGATACTTGTGCACAAGCCTCTTATCTAACTTCTTGTAAAAGGCGAAGTTCATATTCCGGCACGTATATTCTGCGAGCAGTGCATCTTCCATCTCATACTGCTTTTCGTCCGGCTGGCTCACCTGTGCAAGTGACTTCAAAAGTGCCAGACAACAGGCATCATTTAACTCCATATGATGCTCATAACGATCTGTGATGACAAGCAGTGCATCCTCACTAAGCGGCGTATCCTGCACAAAATAAGCATGTGCGCGCGCGCTGATATAAGCAAGTATGACAAGATCTCTTCCATCTCCCTCATAATAGTGGGCAAACACATTTTCAACCGTCGTCAGATCCTCCTGCGCATATAGCATCTGCACAAGAATCCTCTCCTCCAGTTCAAAGGTCGGTATCTCAAACTCTCTCGCTGCTCTCCAGAGTCTTAGCATCATCTGCGACGGACCATTATAGAACCGACACAGATAATCCAGGATCGAGTCATTATATTTCTTGTTTGCAAAAGTATTGGCAGCAAGAAGCAGCACCTTCTCATCCGCTTCCTCTTCCTCTGCAAGCTGACGGATCTTATAGCTTGCAAGTGTCACCTTGGCCGCCATACCAAACTGATCCATTCCGTAAAGTTCCATGCAGGAATATGCCTGATCATACATGCGGTTCTCCACAAGCATCTCCATCATATACTGACGTACCGCCTGTGGCATCGTCTCGTAATTTGCCTGCTTCAGATAATCCGTCACAAAAGCCTGTGGCTCCTTCGTCTGGTAGTACCGCAGAATTTCCTGTGCCATATCCGCCTGATACGTGGCATCTAATTCCTTTGCGAACAAAATTCTCGTAAAATATTTTTCATCCTCATTACCGTACGTCAGGTAATTTGGCTTTTTCTCAAAATAAGAGATAATGTAAGGCAGTTCATCCGGCGCAAGCGGCATACATTTGTCCAGATAATTCTCTGTCTTCATCAGATTCTCCAGGCGATAGGAAACACTGCTGACGTACCGCCGCCCCTTCTCATCCTCGAACAATATCACATACTGATCCGAATACAGCTGGAAATACGCAGCCTGCTCCACGATCGGAACGATCTGCGGCTCCTTCAGCTGCTTCTGATAGATAATTGCCCGAACCATCTTCTGATCAAACACGATCAGCTTGCGTGTAAACAGAATACGAGCAAGACAATGCGCCAGTTCCTCATTGACCAGTCCAAGATCCAGCATATCCTCATAGAGCACCGCCAGATTATCATCCATATGCTCCTGCTCGACCTGTTCCATCGCAAAATGCCCCATCGTCCGCTGATACTTTGCGTAAGTCTCCGGATCCGATTTGCGGGATGCGATAATGTTATTGTAAAGGATTGCCATCTTGCGGTACGGCAGATTGCTGTCATACTGGAAGTACATCTGGATGATCTTCGGAACATGTCCGATCGCACGCTCATCCAAAGACAACAGATACGCCTCATACAGACTCGTAATGCGCAGTTCCAGTTCGATTCCCATCTCAAACCAGTTGTGATAACGCACATCAAACTTCTGTGCACGGATCAGATAACTGCATATGAAACCAACATTTTCCGGTCTTGGATCGATTTCATATGCTGCGCAGAGTAATTGATAGACGGTCTCATCAAATCCGGCATTCGGCTGCGCCACAGCAAAAATTTGTGCGGCAAGATCCGGATTTAACGCCTGATGGCGGATTGCCCAACGCAGAATACGGATTTCAAAACTGCCAAGCTTCGTAAGCAGATATGGATCCTGCCACATCAGATAGTAAGCTTCGATGTACAGATACGGCGATGCACAACCGTCCATCACCCAATGCTCGATCGCTTTGAGCTTATGTGCACTGTTGTTGTAATAATCTTCTTCCAGGAAGGATAATACCCAGAAAAGTAATGCAGAATCCGGATTTTCATGGAAAATCACCTCAATTTCATGCGTCATTCGATCCACATAAGAAGGTTCCCTCTCCATCAGTGTCATAATGTACAGATAATAGCCCCACTCCGGTGCATGACGGTCCGCCCAGTCTCGCTTGAACGCATCCAGGATCCATTCTGCCTCCTGCCTCTGCCTGTTGATTACCAAAGCCTGCGCCTTCATGAGCACATACATCGGCTCATCCGGTATGATCGCATGCAGATGATTTAAGATTTCAACCGTCTCATTCGCCCACACTCCGGTCACGATCTTCTTCAGACGGTATGCCTGATACAATTCCATGATACCGGCTTTGCACTCTTTAATTTCTGCACGAAGGGATTGCTTCTTTTCTTCCGTTTTCGTTCCCTTGTACGCATAGATTTCCAGCTCATGTGTCTCATAGATGGAAGTCACTGTAATACGTGCATAATTGTTGCCCGCATGCATCTTGTCATAGTCGATCAGATACTTAAGCGTATAAGCGCTTCCCAGGAAATCCTCTGTCGTAATCTTTTTATCCGACAACCGGATGAAATCCGCATCCGTACGGATATGAAGCTCCAGATAGCCCCACTCATCCTTCCTGATTTCCACAGACTGCTGGATTGTCTCCTCCACCTGATCCAGTCTACACTCCGACTGATCCAGCGTGAATCCGATCCTGTTCTTCTTGCGGATTCCGATCAGGAACTCTTCCATATTCTGCGGCGAAGGCTTCGCACCGAGAATTCCCCGATAGATCAGATTCTCTTTGACTTCCTTTGCCTTGATGACATTGACAAAACTCTTATGATAAAATAGCTGATAGGCTTCGCTCCAATGATCTCTTGCAAGGCAGGTAAAATCATACAGATTGCGCACCGGACCGATTGAACTCTCCGCGTACAGCTTCGTTACAGACACACAAAAAGAAAGGCTGTACACACTCTGATTGCAGACAATCACAAAGTCACCCTTCTCTTCCTGACCTTCTACCAGGCCCTTGCTATAAAATTGATACCGAATCCGTACTTCTTCGCCTTCAAACTGCGGAGTCAGACACTCCATTCTCGGGCTCGTAGAGTACACCACGCCGCGCGCCGGCACATGGTTTGTGCTGGTAATCGTAAAATTACCAGTGTACTCCTGTCCCTCGATCACCTGAATGCTTAATTCTTCTTCCGGGAGTGAAAGCGACGGTTTCTCGTATTCGAACTTGCCTCTGGCTATCTGCCTGATTCGTTTACGCACAGCCGCACCTACTTTATCTAATGAATATCACCATTATAGTCGATTCTACCTTGCCTTGCAACTGCGAATACCACTGATTTTCGCGTAGATCCACTCAACAGCAGCACTCAGATAGCGCAGCGCCGGCTCCGTAATGATCGCGAATACGATCATCAGCATCGCGCACTGTTTCGAGATACTCGTGATTGCAAAGAATTTGCTGACAAAAAGCATGCAGAACAACCAGCCGGCGATCACACCGATCATCATGATAATGTGTCCCACGTTCATCGGCTTTGCAATGCGATACAGGATCATAAACCCTACAATGGCAACGAGAATCGTGCAGGAAGTCGACAAACAATCCAGATCCACCGAGAATTCTCTACAGAAGATAACCAGCCCGCTCACCACGATAAAATCCGTCAGTCCTGCCGGAAGTGCCTTGACCAGCACATTCGTCAGGAAATGACCGCGGATCGGATTCTTATTCGGCTCCAAAGCCAGAATAAACGAAGGAATTCCGATCGTAAACATACTAATCAGTGAAACCTGTGTCGGCTCAAGAGGATAATCCAATAACAGAATGACTGAGAAAACAGCAAGCAGCATTGAGAAAATATTCTTTACAATATATAGTGCTGCCGTCCGCTCAATATTGTTAACCACGCGACGCCCTTCTGCCACAACGGATGGCATACGCGAGAAATCGGAATCAAGAAGTACCAGCTGCGATACGTTCGAAGCAGCATCACTTCCGGATGCCATCGCCACGCTGCAATCCGCATCTTTTAATGCCAATACATCATTGACACCGTCACCGGTCATTGCAACGGTTTTCTTATGCGCCTTAAGTGCCTGCACCAGCATACGTTTCTGGTTCGGAGTCACACGTCCGAATACCGTATATTCTTCGACAGCATTATAATAATCGCTCTTTGTCTTTAAAACAGATGCATCCACATACCGTTCTGCATTGGCGATTCCGGCCTCCTTTGCAATGACCGATACCGTAAGCGGATTATCTCCGGAAATCACCTTAATTTCCACTTCATTTTCCGCGAAATAAGTAAATGTCTCCTTCGCACCTTTTCGGATTGGATTGGCAAGCATAACAAATCCCATTGGGACAACCGGTTCCGTCAAAGGTTTCTTGGTCAACGTTCCCTCATACTCTCCGAACACAAGCACACGGTAGCCTTTACTGCTGTACTCTGCAATCTGCTCCTGATATTCTTCAAACTGGCTGCGCAGCACGAATTCCGGAGCTCCGATCACATAACTTTTTCCGTCTTCCATGATTGCACCGGAGAATTTGGTCTCGGATGAAAAGGAAAAAACTTCTTTTGCATGCATTCCACCGTTTTCCGTAAAATGTGCCTGTAATGCTTCCATTGTTGCGTTATCCCTGTTCTGCGCACGTACGACATCCGCCAGAATCTTCGTCGTAGCATCTTCATCCACACCGTCAAGCAGCTCGACCTCATACACATGCATTCCCGGTTCCGTGATTGTTCCGGTTTTATCCACACACAGCACATTGACACGTGCCAGTGTCTCGATGCATTTCATATCGTGGATCAATACTTTCTTCTGCGCCAGACGCACGGAAGATACCGCCATCGCAACACTGGATAACAGATACAGTCCTTCCGGGATCATACCGATGATGGCGGCAACCATTCCGGTAATGCTGTCATGAAGTGTGCCCTCGTTATAAATAAAAGACTGCACAAACAAAGCGATCCCGATCGGAATGATAATAATTCCCATAACCATGATCAGATAGTCGAGGGAACGGATCATCTCGGACTGCTCGCCTTTTTTGCTTTTTGTTGCCTGTAATGTCAGTTTGGAAATATAAGAATCTTTGCCGACTTTCTCGAGGCGCGCATACGCCTTTCCGGACACGACAAAACTTCCGGAAAGTAGCTGGTCGCCCGTTCTCTTTGTAATCTCATCCGACTCACCCGTGATCAGCGACTCATTAACCTGAAGTTCTCCGTCAATTACCTTAGCATCTGCAGGGATCTGGCTTCCGGCAGTAAACTCAACGACATCATCAAGTACCAGCTTATCTGCAGAAATCTTCGCCTTTTTCCCATCACGAATAACCACGCTCTGTGGCGCATTCAAAATAGAAAGCTTATCCAGTACCTTCTTCGAATGTATCTCCTGAATGATACCGATACATGTATTTGCAACAATGATCGGCAGGAAAAGCATATCGCGCCACGCACCGACAATCGATAGCAATACTGCGATAACCGCAAACACTAAGTTAAAGTACGTAAACACATTCGACTTCACAATGTCCGATACCGACATCGTGGACGATTCTACTTTATAATTATCCGCATGACACGCAAAACGTTCCTTTACCTGCTCCGCAGAAAGTCCAATCCCCGGATCCGCCTTCACACGGGTAAGCGGCGTTCTCTGCTCCATTTCCATCTCTGTATAATTTCCCATATCTCATTCCACTTCCTATGTATTTTCTGTTATTATACCCCCTTTTTAATCAAAATTCGCTCTTTTTACAAATTGTTTCCAAAACTTTTATAATTTCTGCAAATTCGTGGTTGCAGGGATGAAGTTTCATTCACGATTCACGAAAATAGGACGCATGCTTAAAGCATGCGTCCCAAACTTTTCTCTATTTCGTCCAAATTTTCGTAGCACAACTTGCCTGTTTGAGTTCGCTTTCTGCAATCAGCCTCTTACCATCGTAGACCAATACCCGGACTTTGTAATAGTATTTTTTGCCTTTCTTACCAGTTGTGTTCGTATAGCCATTCACCTTCGTGGTCTTTAACAACTTGTAACCGGAGTTCTTCTTCGTCGAACGGTAGAAACGGTATTTTACCGTATAGCCCATCGACTGGATCTCGCTGATGAGGCTCTTGTTGTTCTTCGGTGCGACCGTAACCTTGACAGACTTCTTGCCCGTCGTCTTCGTTGTTACCTTAAACTTCGCGTTCTTTATCAGTTTCTTGACGCGGGCGATATTCTGCGCCTGAATCAAATCCTCTGCCTTTGACTTTTCTACAACTGCAAAGGTAGAGAAATGAGGTGTCGTGAACTTGATATAGCTGTCCGCGCCCACGGTTTCTACCGTGTGGTTTAAGATCTGGCAGATGCCATTGTCATCGATGTAGATAACGAGAGCATCCTTAGCCTTGATGTTTTCAGGCATCGGCAACGTTACATAAGCCTTGCCGCCGTCAAAATCATGAACCAGCTTGCCACCAATGCTTGCGGCGAGATCAAAGATCCTGCCGTTTTTGCCGACGATATCCTTTGCTGCGTTCTGTGCTTTGGTGAGCCGGGTGTTTTCGCTGACTGTAATCGTTACCGTGTCACCTTTTGCTTCCTTTGCAATGGTCTGTAACGTCTTGTTATCCAATGCCACTTCACCGCTATCGGTCTTGATGACCAGATCCGCGTCGGTTTTCGCTACAATCTCCTCTATCGCAGTTTTTGGAATTTCAAGCTCCGTGGATTTGGCGCTGCCCGATGCTGCATCGGCTGCGGTGGATGTTACAGTGATTTCTACCGTGTCGGATTTGTGATCCAGCGCCTGTTTCACCAGTTCCTCTGCCAGTTCTTTGGATACGGCTGCTGTCGTCTTGGAAACCGTCTGCCCCTGCTCATTCTTCGCGGTTTTGGTCTTGGTTTCCTTGATCGTGGTCTTGGTGGCGATACCGCTGCTACTGTCTTTTTCCGTTATCACATCGCTGTCCGGTGTAGCCGGTGCTGCCGCACCGCCGCCTCCGCCCGATGTCGATGTACCGCCTCCACCTGTGGAGCCCCCACCTGTAGACTGAGGCCACAGAGTAATCGTGCCGGTCAGCGTGTTATAGTTCGTCGAATCTGTCGGTATAAACAGCCAGGTGTACGCTTTGCCCTGTTCCACCTTGGCAGATGAATCCAGTTCTGTGGACTTATCCGCGGAGTCTACCCATTTCACGCTGCCTTCCACCGCTTTTCCGGATGCTTTGAATAACGATTCCCCATTTTGGGCATCAGACGTTAAATTCGCATCCGCAAGGGTCTGACCGTCCATGGTAACCGGTGTATAGTTCGGCACACCGGTAACGGTTGCCTTTTGAACCTTGATCGTCGTTACGCCCATTGTTTTGACATATTTTGTCGTATCAGCCGGTGTGAAGGTCCATGCTGCCACATAGTCTCCCACCGGACCCACCTTTGCATCCGGATTGCCCCATGCAAAAGTACCTTTTACCGCCGTATCACCATCCTTCATCGTTCCGGAGAGCGTGATCCGTGAGAGTGTATCGCCATAGGTGAGCGTATTTGTGCTCATGGTCGGCTCTCCCTGCGGCACCTTCAGGTCTGCCGCATCGACAGTGATAGTCAGGTCAAAATCATCATAATTGGCCGATGAAACCGTTACTGTGATCGATCCGGCTTTCATCGGACCATCCGCATCTGCTGCATCTTTATCGATCTGCAGCGTCAGCACGCCATCCTTGATGCGGATGTCGTTATCCGTCACTTTGTAGACACTGCCCGCTTCCGCATTCCACCGGGCAGTGTAGCTCAAATCGCCATAGCTGCAAGGATCGGGCAGTTCAGGCAGTAACTGGGATAAACCATAGGTATAGGTCGCCGTTGTATGGTTCGCAACGATGAAGCTGCCGCTATGCTTTGTCAATCCATCTGCAGATGCCTTCGTGATGCTGGCATAAGGATACGTATAAGTCGGATCAGAAGACGCAAATGCATAATTCGTATTCTTCATCACAAAGGTCATCGATGCCGTCTTAGCCGTGCCTGCATCCGCATTGTCATACCTCGCATTCATCACCGTAAAGTCTGTCCCCTGCTTCAGCGCAATACGATCGTCTGCATTTGACAAATCTCCACCAGCCTTCACGAAGCCGTCAATCTGAACCTGCACCTGTGCCGTACCATCGTACCCTTTCGTGATCGTAGAACGATCGTTACCGGAATACGGTGTAGTGCTCAGCAGCATCGGCGCAATCTTTACCTTCATGCTCTGCGGCTCACTGTCATCATGGTAGCTGTCTCCCACAGCCTTGTACCATACGGTATATTCCTTTGCCTCCGTGCCCTGCGGAATATCTGCACTGTAAGTTGTGCCGTCCAGACTGTATTGCATCTCTCCGCCGTCAGCTTTACCTGTGTCTGTAATCAGCTCCTGTGCGCTGCCGGTGTAGCTCAGACCTGCGATCGCCGTAGGTAGTGTCTCTACCGCAGCCTTTCCCTTGGTTACCGTCAGCTTGTAGTCCTTCACCGCGGTCTGCCAGAGAAGTGTATCCCGTTGACTGCCATCGCTTTTATACGCCGTAATGGTGCAGAATACATCCAGCGTATCACCAACATTCACATCTTCAAATCGCGGTTCCGTGCCGCCATACGAAAAGGTTCCGTCGCACAGCCTGCAATCACCGAGCGATAGCACATCTTTCTCCGTTCTGCGATACCATTGAATGAAATAGTAATCCGGGGTCGTGCCGTTCGTGTCTGTGATCGTCGGCAGGAAGCTGGCAGACACCTTTGCACCATGCTCAATCTCCCCTGTCCTGTTGCTGGCCGTAATCGTTGCCGAAGCCTTTGTTACGGTATAAGCTCCGGTTTTAGCTGTACCGCTCGTATCGATAGAGCCTACAGCGCTAAGAATCTCATAACTGTCGCCATCCTTGATGTAATAGCCATCCTCTACCCAGTCCATCAGAGCCATTCCATAGGCCCTGTCATAGCCAGTGAAACTGCTGCCCTCTTTCAGCGTGATCTTCGCAGTCTTATCACGCGCGGTAATCCGACCGACAGAAATGCCGCTATCCACGGTAAGGCTTGCGCCGGCATTCATTGTGACATTGGCAAAGGAGCCGTTCTTTCCTTCGCTCTCGTCCGTGATGGTCAGATTGACACCATTGTCAAGCGTCAGCGTGCCACCGGTGATTTTGTGTCCGTTGAGGTCGATGACCGTGGCATATTTATTCTTGATAGTGATATCTTCGAGCGTTGCGTCCGTGAAGAGCTTCAGCTTACCACCAAAGGTGTTCCCCCAGCCATTGATCGCATCGTTCGCACCCTGATTCATGCCAGTTTCATCGGAAGACTCGCCACAATAGGTTCCCTTAGATACCCACTCACCGTATTCAAACAGATAGTAGAGACCCGCAATGTTCTTCGTGCCGCAATAGTCACAGGTTCTGTCTGTAACACTGTCATGCTGACAGCCTGTAATCGTGACATTCTCCACGGCATGACTGCTTGTAATCTCTGTATCATACGGCACAAACGCCTTGTCGCCGGTGGTGTACCGGAACGCATAGCCGGAGCGATTTCCGTCCAGCAGATCGCCCAGCTTCACGCTGCCGCCCTCCGGACCGTTATAGATAATCTTATCAAAGTTGCCTACTTCAAATGAAATCTGCGCCTTGCTATCAGCGATTTCCAGTGTACCGATGTTTATAATATCTTTCTTTACTCCGATGGAAGTCAGCTTGCCATTTTCTACACGGATTCCGCCAAACGTGCCCTCCTCAAAATCTTCATTGAACTCAAGCGTACCACCATCATTTACACGGAAAGTGTGGGGATCATACTGCGCCTCTGTGCTGGTCTCACTTTTCCCTGTGCCGGTGACGGTCAGCTTGCTGCTGGTACTGGTATCGTCCTTACTGCTCTGCCCCACGGTAATTCCCTGAAAGGTTTCGGTCAGCCTTTTGCCGTTCAGATTCAGCGTGATCTGCTTGCCCTGACCGACAAATGCCCAAGCAAGCAGATCATCTGCCAGCAGTGTCACGGTGCTGTCGCTTTCGAGGTTGTTGTTGAAAAGATACCACAGCGTCTCGTCGTTATATTTATTACGGCGCTCTGCGTAGTAGGTGGTGGTACCGTCTTTTTCCACCTTTACGACCATCTGCGTCTTGCAAACGCTACAGGTGGTCATGCCGCCCGATTCGATCACTTTTTCACCCGGATGCGTACATGTCGCGCCACAGATATCGCATTTGCCGTCTGTGAAGCCCTGGTTGTGCTCGCAGACAAAGCCGCAGGCACAGACATATTTGCCGCTAGTGCTATCCAGCTTCATGTCATGCGCAGAATGCGCCACAACGATCACATCCTCGGTCAGTGAAACATCATTCCCACTGACGAGTTCGCCCGCATTGTTCTCTTTACTTGTGTCATATTTTGCAAATGCACAGCCCGGTGCCAGCAGATCAAGAACGGTACCATAGTTTGTGTTGTTTGCATGGTCACGCACGGAAACGCTATAGAGACTCTCTCCTATTTGATTACCGCTGCCCTTAATCAGGATGCTGCCTTCTTTCAGACCGCCCTCCAGCTCGCCGCCTGTAATCACCTGCAGTCCGCCGATAATGGCTGCCTTGCCGCCGAATGCCAGCTTGCCTCCGGTCACGGAAACCGCAAAACCCTTGCCGTTGTTGGTGATGGCGGCAGGGTTATTCACAGCCGAGCTGCCCTCTGTGGCATTGATAATCTTCAGTTTGCCGCCGGTCACAGTCAAAGTAGCAGCGTTGTCTGCTTTTCCAGCTACGGGCCAATTATTCAAATTCAGTGTAACTGTTTTATTGCCACCGAATGTCAGCAATTCCTCCGGCAGCTTAGCAACCGCCGAAATTTCTCTGTTACCCTCTACCTGTGCAAAGGCTTCATTCAGACTGACATAATAAAGCTGACCGTCAATCGCCACGATCTTCTGCCCGCAGGTTTTGCAGCTATCTGTTTCACTGTCAAACTCATGCTTCGTGCAGGTCAGACCGCACTGGCTGCAGGTGCCTTTCACAAACAGGCTGCCACCACTTGCATCCTTATGTGTACACGCGATAACGGCAACATCCGCTGTCAGTTTTTTGGCATCGTTGTCTTTTGCAATGACAGCACCGGTCGTACCGTCTGCGTTGTAGTTCGCAAAAACATACCCCATCTCCAGCAGATCGAACACCGAACTGTATGTGTTGTGACCGTCTACGCTAACGCTGCCATTCACGCCATTGGTAAAGATGCCCGCCTGCAGCTTATTTGCTAATGTGGCATTGCCGCTCAGACATAAGCCGCCCTCCAGATGCGTATTGCCCTGCAAGGCAAGCGTGCCTCCGGTGGCTTCGATGGCAGGCTGCTGCTGTGTTGTTTTTCCACCTGCAATCATTGTTACGCTGCTCTCCACCGCCAATGTGCCACCAGTGAGCATCACTGCGGTATTATCGTTACTTTCAGTGCCACCCTGCCTCATTGCGCCGTCCTTCAGCGTGATGCTGCCGCCATTCATGGTCAGTGGAATGCCGTTGTCCTTTGCCATCCAATAGCACGGATCAGTACCTTCTCCTTCAACCGTGCCGCCATTACCCAGACGTATGCTTGCGTCAGCACCATCTGCAACGGTAACATTCTCGCCGAAAACCTGCAGCAGTGTGATCTCTGCACCATTTGCCGCCGCGATCGCTCCACTCAAATCCGTGTAATATTGATCGCCGCTCTGCGCCACGACCAATTGCTGACAGGTTTCACATTGTCCCTGAGCATTCGGTGCCGTATGCTCATGCGCCAAGCCGCAGCGTGGGCATTTGCCATCTATATCAAGCCCTCCGCTGTGCGTACATTTGACAACCCGGATATCATAGACATTCTTTTTCTTATCTTCAGTGTCCGTGCCCATCGCACTTGGATCAATGTATTTCGTATATTCGCCGCTGTCATCTTTCTGCATGAAGATATAGCCTGTCGGCAGCAGTGAGGAATAGTCGAGATAATTCTCCTGATAATGAGTCCAGATCGCATGATATGTGCCGCCATAGAGCTTTACTGTCGTACCCGTACCTACGTAGATCCCATTTTTCTTTTCCGCGTTCCCGCATTCGCCGCCATAAATAGTCACTGTGCCACCCATTACGCAAACAGGATAAAGGCTTGCGGTCGCAGTCACGTTCTCCAGCGTTACGGCAGCTGCCCGAAACACTGTGACCACATGCTTACTAGCTGTTTCCTCACCCACAAGCGTGCCGTTTTTGATGGTCACATTGACACTGCTATCGTTGAAGTAGAAGCAATATGCAGATGTCGAGGTCACTGTTTTTCCGTTCAGGTCAACGGTGTAATGACCTTTTGTGATGCCCATCTTAGCATCTCCCAACTGGCTTGTGACCGTCGTATCCGCCAGCAGCGTCACGGTGCTGGCATCGCGATCCTGCGCCGCCGTGATCGCGGCATTAAGGCTATCATACTGTCCGATAACCGTGCCATCCGAAGCGGTCACCTCCGCCACGGCATTTTCCACGGCATTTTCCGCCGTATCCGCCGTCACTGTCTGATCTTCCTCTGCCGCAAACGCATTCACCGGTATCATGGTCAGTACCATCGCCAGTGACAGCAATAATGAACAGACTTTTTTAATAATATCTTGTTCTTTCTTCAATTTCCTTCTCCTTTCATTGCCTGTATCTATGTCAACGAATCAGCCCTGTGATCAGGGCATTTTCTGTTGCTCTATAAATGCTCGGGCACCAGCCAAAGCTTCTTTGCTGCGGTTTTTGCCTCGCTCCTGCGGCTCACTCCCAGCTTGGTGAGGATGTGGCTCACATGGGTCTTGACCGTAGGAAGCTTGATATCCATCATCTGCGCGATCTCTGCATTGCTTTTATCCGCACAGATCAGATGCAGAATCTGCAGTTCCATAGGAGTCAGGCTGTCACTTGGTGCCATACGTCCCTGCAAAAAGTCCGGATAGAACACTGCCTGCATTTTGGTCGCGGATAGGAGGTGTTTGAACCATTTCCCAGTTCTGCCTTTTTCCTTTAACAAAGGAAGTACTGCCCCTCCGTAAACACTGATGCAGCGAATAAACTTGTATTTTTCCGCTGTATCAAGTGCCATATCAAGGCGTTCCTGCCAACTTTCATCCTTTTTGCGGTACAAAGCAATTGCCGTCAGCACATTCAGATGAATGCTATCGATATACCTTGCGCAGTCTTGTACATATTCTTCAAAAGGTGCAAGAGTCAGCAGTGCGGCATCTGTTTTTCCTCCCGTAAGTTCCACCATTGCCTGCGTGAAATACTGATACCGTTTCATCATGTTCAGATTCATCAGATCCTTAGGTGCCTTGCGGCGATACCATTCCTCCGCGCTGTCCAAATCACCCGTAAGTAAGTCCATTCGACACAACATAGCATCCATGTTTGGAAAAAATCTTGTAAGTTCTCTTTCCTCAAACTGTTCCCGCAACGTAATAATGGTATGGTATGCGTCCTCGCTTTGTCCGCTTGCAAGCTGGCTGCGGGCCAGCAGTCCACCTATCGCAAATTCCATGTCCGGTGTGCCACGCTGCCTGATTTCATTTAAAGAAGATACAATCTTGAGCATTCTCCCGGAGATATCCTCCCCTTTTTCGAACTTGCTCTCCGCCACTGCGCAATCTGCAAGTTCCACACCATCTCTTCCCAGAATCGTTTCCACAGGAATACGGATCGTTATGTAGAGAAAGTCGTCCCTGGAGCTCCACTCCGAAAAATCCTTACCGCCGTTCATCAGGCTTGGCAGCGCGCTGGTAACAGAGAATTCCGGCAGAACGACCTCTTTATTCGTCAATAGCTGAAATACTGCGGGTATAATGGTAGTCAGCCCCTCCGCACCTCTTTGTGGCAGCGAGATATCCAGCCAGGCAAGACGTCCTCTCGCCTGCTTGCCTGCAGCGTCCTTTTTGTCGCAGTGCCTTACATATTCCTGCAGCTTTCTGTACCATCGTTCGGAGCCTTCGTAATCCGTCGCCAATGCACAAAGCATGCTCATCGCCTGCATCAGTGCAGGCGATGCCAGTATTTCCGATTCTGGCAGACTGCGGTAATATTTTTCCATCTCGCTGTAATGTCCCATTCCCGGATGCAGTTCCGCATTGCGCACCAGCAGATCCGAAACCTTCGAGTGGTCGCCTCCTCTTGTGTAACATTCCAAAGCATGCTCATAATCTTCTTTGAGTTCGTAATACAGACCGCCTCTGCTAAAAATGGCTTTGCGCTTCTCTTCAGAACACTCCCGTTCCAGTTCCCATAGCAGGAAATCACGAAACTGTGGCCAAAAATGAAACTTATTCACGTTATCATAGCGTAACATGGTTGTTTTCTGCAAAATCTGATCCATCAACTCCCCTGCATGTGAGTTTCCGCTGACGATTCGGACCAGTTCCAGATCAAACTGTTCAAATGGCGCCAGTTCCAGCAGAAAACGCCTCATTGGCAGATCAAACCGTTTGTATATGGCAGACTCAAAATAAGAGAAAACTTCTCGAAAGCTCCGTGCCACAACCTCCGGCCCAAACGGTCTGCCTGCCGCCATATGCCTGGCGGTAATCATCACCCCCAGCGGATAGCCGATGGATGCCTTGAGTATCTCCCTGATCACGCTGCTACCTGCCTCCACGTTATATAATTGCAATGCTTTGCTTATATCATCCCGGTCAAAAAGCAGATCATCCGCCTCCAGCACATTCATAACTCCTGCATACTGAAACGCCATCAGGCATCCCGGCGGTGCTCCTCTGGAAAGGAGCACGAAGCGCTTTTGCGGCTCGATGCGAATCAGTTTGCACAGAGGCAGCCAATCCTCTTCCTCCTGCATCAGCTGCAAGTCATCAATCAGCAGAACATCCCAATCTGCTGTCCGGCTCTGTGTCGATTCTTTGGATTGGTTCTCCGTCCAATTCTTCTGGGAAAAATCTGGGTCTCCTGCGTTCAGACGGGATATCTTTTTCCCTTCTGGCACTCCTGCCAACAGCGCTTCCGCAACCACCGTCTTCAGTCGGTCATTTTTTGCGGACAGTTCAATACATGCCTGTCTGTTTCGCTCCCTGCTCCTGCGTTTGCTCTCGTTTGATTTCTCCCTCTGTATCTTCTTGGCACAAGCAGGACAATACTTCGATATGCCAGAGCGGGGAACATATTCAACACCGCACACCGTACAATTCTTAGGCTTTAACGCAGTCCACCGCTTTGTCGGTGTGATATGTAATTCACCGACAAAGCCGATGAATTTATAATAAATCTTGATTTCCTGCCGCACCATTCCGTCTGTAAGTTTCTCACGTTCCGAAACAAGTATCTTGTCTATAAGTGCGTTTATGATGGTTGCGTCCAGTTCCTTAATGCCTTGATAGTTGCGGATTAGGGAGAGGAAATCACGGACACCCTGCGTCTTCTCATAGCTGTCGCTGAGCGTTTCCGTTACCTCTTTCAGCCTTGCTTCAATTTCAAGCTGTTCTTTCTGGTATTTTCCCGACATCATCTCAAAATTCCGCTCGGTAATACGCTCCATCACCTTATCTTCATAGAGTGAGGAAAACAGCCTGTCCAGTTCTGCAAGGCGTTTGTTCAGTTTTCTTTGCTCCTTTTCCAGTGCCTTTGCCTTGCTCTGGTCTGTTTCCGTGAGCCGCTTTTCAATCGCCCTCACTGCCTTTTCATCATTGACTGCCATATCCGCAAATCGGTTGATGTCGGTGAGGACAGCGTTGAACAAGTCCCTCGCTTCAATGCTGTGTGCGGTACACATGATATTACCGTATCTGCCATAATTATTGCAGGAATATTGTACGCAGTCGATGATGTCGGGGCGTTTCCTCCTGTTGGCACTCATAGCCCGCATCGCATAGCCGCAGTCCGCACACTTAATAACGCCTGCAAAGATGTTCTCAAAGCCGCCCTTGTTTTCTGGTAATCTGCGGCTTGTAATAAGCTGCTGTACGGTATCAAATTCCTCCTGCGTGACTATCCCCTCATGGGTGTCTGGTATCACTTCCCATTCTTCGGGCAGCTTAGAGGGGCGTTTCTTGCTTTTCATGTTGGCGGCAATCCGCTTGTAGCCTGCAAGGTTTCCCGCATATATCGGGCTTCTTAAAATGCCCCTTACGCTGTTCTCGCTCCAAATATAACGGTTCTCCTCATTCTCCTCAAAATACCTCTCATAGCCTGTTGCCCCCTGCTCCGCCGCATAAGCGGCGGGGCGTAAGATATGCTGTTTGTTGATGTGCTTGCGGATTTTGGCGATTCCGTTGCCCGCTAACGCAAGGTCAAATATTTCCCTTACCACATGGGCAACTTTGTCATCTATCAGCAGATGGTTGTGGTCGGCGGGGTCTTTGACGTAACCGTATGGTGCTGTCGTCCCCATGAATTTCCCCTGCTGAAACCTCGCTCGGTACGCCGATTTTATCTTGACCGACACATCGGCGGAATACATTTCGTTTAGGATGTTGCGGAAAGGCGTGATGTCCATAGCGGATTTATTGAGCGTGTCCACGCCGTCATTGACCGCTATATACCTCACATTATGCTCTGGGAAAAACACTTCCAGATACAGTCCGCAATCAAGATAGTTCCTCCCCAGACGAGATAAATCTTTCGTGATAACGCAGTTTATCAGACCGCTTTCAATGTCCTTAATCATGTTCTGGAAACTTGGTCTTTGGAAATTTGTACCAGAGTAACCGTCGTCCACATACGTTTTTGCTAAGTGCCATCCCTGCTTTTTCACATAATCCGTGAGGATGGATTTCTGTGTCGCAATG
>ERZ772897.255-NODE-255-length-67556-cov-6.458527_pt1 | contig 67556 bp, 63 predicted proteins | sample MGYA00512125_ERZ772897 | MGnify/ENA primary metagenome ERZ772897 (study PRJEB29015, sample SAMEA2737660) | human gut metagenome | biome: human gut; feature: human-associated habitat; material: faeces | place: China | collected 2012 ... | reverse complement strand
TTGCTTTCCTGTAAAGTAAAAAACGCTCCGCGAGGATGCACACTGCGGCGTATAATGTAGATGTCGCAAGCGACCGCCGCAGGTGCGAGAATGTGCCAAGGCACATTCTTTGTTCTTTCTCACACTTTGGATTAGTGAGAAAAAGAAAAAAGGAGCAATTATTATGAATGAATATTTTATGAAAGAAAAACCGATTTTACCACTGCTGACTACCATGGCACTTCCTATGGTTATCTCCATGCTGGTAAATTCTCTTTATAATATTATAGACAGTCTGTTTGTGGCTAAAATCAGTGAAGATGCCATGACTGCCCTTTCCCTGGTCTATCCAGTGCAGAATTTTATCAATGCTGTGGCAATTGGATTTGGTGTCGGAATTAATGCTTTAATTTCTTTTCACCTTGGTGCAAAAGAAGGGGAAAAAGCCAATATTGCTGCAACCCATGGGTTCTTCTTTTCTATTTTGCATGGTGTCATTTTAACGATTGGAAGCATTGCCCTGATTCCTACGTTTTTAAGCCGCTTTACCACCGACAGTAATGTTCTTAAGTTAGGTGTAGAATATGCAAATATTGTATTTGTATTCAGTATCATTATTATGATGAATTTAACCTTTGAAAAAGTCTTTCAGTCTGTCGGCAGAATGAATGTCTCCATGATTGGACTGATGCTAGGCTGTATTGCCAATATCATTTTAGACCCGCTTTTGATTTTCGGAATTGGCTTTTTCCCGAAAATGGGAATGCGCGGAGCTGCCCTTGCCACCGGTATCGGACAACTGCTGACTCTTATTTTTTATCTCTTTGCCTATTTTCTGCGCCCAATCAGTGTACGGATTAGCAGAAAATATCTTATCCTGGATAAACATCTTGATTTGAAATTATATGGTATCGGCATCCCTGCCATCTTAAATCTGGCTCTGCCGTCCTTACTGATCTCATTTTTAAACGGACTCCTTGCCGCATATGACCAGTGTTATGTGGTAGTCGTCGGAATCTATTACAAGCTGCAGACCTTCCTCTACCTTCCTGCCAATGGAATTATCCAGGGGATGCGTCCGCTGGTGGGCTTCAATTACGGTGCCGGTGAAATAAAGCGCGTAAAGAAAATCTATCATCTTACCCTCTGTATGAACGGTGTCATTATGCTTCTTGGTATGATTATCTGCTTTACTGCATCACCTTACCTTATCGGAATGTTTACAGACAATGCCACCACAATTTCCGCGGGAAGCAATGCCCTTCGGATTATCTGCTGTGGTTTCCTGATTTCCACCGTATCCATTACTGCCTCCGGTGCTTTGGAAGGGCTTTCAAAGGGCGGACAGTCCTTAATTATTTCACTGCTCCGTTATATCCTTTTTATCATTCCGCTTGCTTTTGTTCTCTGCAAAGCCTTTGGTCCACAGTGCGTATTCCATGCCTTCTGGATTACGGAAATTCTCACTGCCGCAATTGCAGCCCTGCTGATGAAATCAAGCCTCCGGCTTCCGGGCACACAGGCATAAAATACATTAGAGAAAGCTGCCAGCAAAATTTTGCTGACAGCTTTCTCTATGCTATTTCTTATACATATATAATTGTTACGCCGGAAAAATTACATTCTCCGGTAAGTATCACACTGTGCACACCATCCGGTACATTCCGATTTTTCTCTTCCACTGCACCAAATGCTGCATGGACTTTATTTATCATTGCCCAGCTCTTTGGAATATAAAGCTCTACTCCGGAAAAGGATGCATCCAGATAAATCGTTGCCTGTGGCTGCTGCATCATTGCATTATCAAAATACACTTTCATGCTGCCAAAGCTGCAGTCCAAGGAAGCAGACTGGAAATCATCCGTATTCACATATTTGATGGATGCGCCAAAGGAGGTATCGAAAGAAATCCGGTTACCATCCTCTTCATCTATAATGGTCTCATAGTCCGTATCTTTTTTCTTTTTCCAACATTTTGTGGTATTCTTCTTAAAAATGATACCGAAGCCGATGGATAAAAGCAGTGCCGCTCCAAGTATCGGCCATGGTGTAATCGCCTGTATGCCAAGCTGTTCATCATAAATAATTCCTAGAAATGCCAGTGAAAAAAAGATTCCGGTAAATCGAAGCTTTATCAGGCTGCTTAATAAAATACAACCGAAAAATATTGTTCCGATTACCGTCCAGAAGCCAATGCCTTCCACCAGTCCCAGTTTGCTTACAATCAGGAATACCGCTCCAAAAATCAGAAACAGTCCCCAAAAGATTCTCTCTTTTTTCATTTTCTTATCCTCTTTTCTTCCAGTTTACATTTTAATGGTTTGTAGTAATATCTTGATACATATACCTGTTTATGGCTTCCCATAAATTCCACCACACTTGATGCCGTAAGATTTCTTGTAATGGAGTAAATCCGGTTGGTATTTAAAATCGTGGATTTGGAAACCCTCATAAAATGTCCCGGCAACAGTTCTTCCAGCTCATACAGTTTATATCTGGTCTGATACATCTTATCTGTTGTATGCACCCATACCTCTTTGGTCTCTGTCTCAAAAAACAGGATTTCATCCAAAGACAGATAGTATTCCGTATCTTCCTTATAACAGATTAACTGCTGTTTTCCGGTAAGCACCTGTGACACGGCTTCCTGTATTTTCCTTACATTTTCATCTAAGGATCTGCAGCGAATCAGCACTTCATCCTCTATTAAGTTTTCGTCTAATTCAATCCGTATCTTCATTGTCGTTCCTTCCTATGTCACTCATTATACACAAACACATTTTTCTGTAAATGCCTTTGGAATAAGTGGTAAGAAATACGAACCAAGTGGTAATTATTTCCGTTCTTTTTCTTCTTTCAGACGCTTCTCAATTGCTTCTACCACCGTACGAAGCACTTTAATTCTGGCATAATACTTGCAGTCTGCCTCTACTAAAATCCATGGTGCATAAGTGGTAGAGGTACGAATCAGCATTTCATCCACTGCCTTTTCATAAGCATCCCATTTCTCACGGTTGCGCCAGTCCTCATCGGTAATCTTCCACTGCTTTGCCGGGTTTTCCATACGCTCCTTAAAACGACGCTCCTGCTCATCCTTATCAATGTGCATCCAGAATTTTAAAACAATGGTTCCATGATGCGCCAGCTGCTCTTCCATTTCGTTCATCTCATGGTAAGCACGCTTCCATTCTTCTTCCTGACAGAAGCCTTCGATTCTCTCAACCATAACGCGGCCATACCAAGAACGGTCAAATATTGCCACATGACCATCCTTTGGAAACTGTTTCCAGAAACGCCACAGATAATGATGTGTTTTCTCCGCATCATTGGGTGCTGCCACCGGATTTACCTGATAGCCCCTTGGATCCAATGCCTGGGTCAGCCGTTTAATGGCTCCGCCTTTTCCACCGGCATCCCAGCCTTCAAATGCCAGCACCACCGGAATCCGGTATTTATAAAGTTCATTATGAAGCTCGGAAAGTCTTGCCTGAAGACGTGCAAGTTCTTTTTTGTACTCCTCTTTTTCCATCTTCTTTGAAAGGTCAACTCCAGCCAATACGGAGCTCTCAAGTACCTGCTCCTTTTGTGATGCGGCTCCTGCTTCCTGCAAAGTATCCTTTTCCTGTTTTATTTCCTGCGCCTTTGTTTTCTCCTGCTCCCTCTTCTCCTGTTCGGCTTTCTTATCTGCGATTGCCTGCTCCAACACAGAAACTACGATTTCCGTCATCTTTGCTGCTGCATATTCCCGGTCGGTGCACTCTAAAATATGCCACGGTGCATATTCAGAATCCGTCTTTTCCAGCATTTCTTCATTCATGGCAAGATATTCTTCATAATGCTTATTCCTCGCCAAATCGTCCTTTGTTACCCGCCATGCAGTCTTCTTATCTTCCAGAAGCTTATCAAAACGCTTCTTCTGCTCCTTCTTTGACACATCTGCAAACAATTTGATAATTACCATGCCATCATCCGTTAATTGTTTTTCAAAGGAACAGATTTCTCCAAACGCATAATCAAGCTGCTCCTTTGTGGTCACACCGTCAAAGCGGTCCACCAACACTCTCCGGTACCAGCTTCTGTCAAAAATTGCAATTCTTCCCTGGGATGGAATCTTCGTCCAGAAACGCCACAGGAACGGATGCATTTTTTCTTCCTTGGTCTCCACTGCGGTAGCATAAACGGAAAATCCCCTCGGGTCTAAAGGCTCAATGATTTTATTAATCAATGTTCCTTTTCCTGCTGCACCAAATCCCTCAAATACAATCATAACCGGAATCTTCTGTTCCTTACAGGCTCTCTGCAGATAGGATAACTTTGGCTGCAAATCGTCCATCCACTCCTTATATTCCTTTTTCCCCATCTTCCGGTTTAAATCTACCTTCTCTAACATCGCATATCCTCCTTCACTTATAACTCCACAATACGTTGCATTTTTATATATAGAAATAGTATAATATTTTTCTTGAAGAATATCCAGTCTAATGGGTATAATGAAACAAATATGTGATTGCGAAAAGAAATTATTATTTCAAAAGGCTGTATTCGAAGCACAGTGGCTTTGAATACAGATCTTTTTCAAATAAAACACCGCTTTTTCGCAATCACCGATATGTATCAATAAAAAGGAGACTCACTATGAAATTTATTTCTTGGAATGTAAATGGCTTACGTGCCTGTGTCAATAAAGGATTTTTAGATTTCTTCCATGAAATCAATGCAGATGCATTCTGTATTCAGGAGACTAAACTGCAGGAAGGACAGATTGACCTTTCCCTTCCGGGCTATTACCAGTACTGGAATTATGCGAAGAAAAAAGGCTATTCCGGCACTGCCATCTTTACCAAAAAGGAACCTCTTTCTGTAAGCTATGGCATTGGCATCCCGGAGCATGATGAAGAAGGACGTGTTATCACATTAGAATATGAAAACTACTATCTCATCACCTGCTACACACCAAACTCCCAGAGCGAACTGGCAAGGCTTTCCTACCGTATGGAATGGGAAGATGCTTTTTTACAGTATTTAAAGGGATTAGAAGAAAAGAAACCGGTTATTTTCTGCGGTGACCTGAATGTTGCCCACAAAGAAATTGATTTGAAGAATCCGAAAACCAACCGTAAAAATGCCGGATTTACAGATGAAGAACGGGAAAAATTCTCTGTTCTTTTAGAGAATGGTTTTATCGACACCTTCCGTTATTTCTACCCGGAACAGGAAGGCATCTACTCCTGGTGGTCCTACCGTTTCCACGCAAGGGAAAAGAATGCCGGATGGCGTATTGATTATTTCCTGGTTTCCCAGCCCTTAAAAGAGAAGTTAAAGGGAGCTGCCATTCATACGGAAGTCCCTGGTTCCGACCATTGTCCGGTAGAACTGGAGATAGACTGCTAAATTTAAAATGGGTAAAAAGCTTTCCTTCCATCAGCTTTTACCCATTCTTTTTTTCTACAGATACTTCTTTTCAAAGTCCTCAGCACGCATTGGCTTGCCATAATAATAGCCCTGAATATACTGCACCTTCATGCTGCGGAGCTTCTCCACCTGTTCCGTTTCCTCTACCCCCTCTACACAAATCCGTACTCCGATGGTCTCTGCCAGTTCTGATACCATCTTTACAAAGGCCTCTGCATACTCATCTTTTCCAATGTCAATGATAAAGCAGCGGTCTATCTTGATAATGTCAATCGGCAGCTCACGGATATGGTTCAAGGAAGAATAACCTGTTCCAAAATCGTCCAGTGCAACCTTTACTCCAAGGCTCTTGATATCCGAAAGAATCCTCTTCATACGCTTCATATCGTTAATTGCAAGGCTCTCTGTTACTTCAAGGGTAAGGTTTGCCGGATCCATCTTTGTCTCTTCCAACACTTCCCTGACTTTTTCTTTCATATCATTCTGCAATAGCTGTACCACCGAAAGATTTACATTGACATGATACTCCGGATGTCCCATGTCATTCCAGTATTTACAACGGTGGCAGGCTTCTTTCAATGCAAAGCTTCCGATTGGATTGATAAGTCCTAAATATTCTGCCAGTGGAATAAATTCAGACGGGGAAATCATCCCCATTGCCTCGGAATTCCAGCGGATAAGTGCCTCTGCTCCACTACATGGATCTCCCGGTCTGGAAATATCCACAATCGGCTGATAATACACCTCAAATTCCTGGCAGGAATTTGTAGTGGCATAACGCATATTCTTCTCTAAATCAAGCCGCTTAAAGGATGTTGCTTCTACATTCTCATCGTAGAATTCTATACGGTTTTTACCGCCTTTTTTTGCTTCGTATAAAGCAATATCTGCTTTTTTGATTAATTCCTGTACATTGTCTCCGTCATCCGGGAAACATACCACCCCCATACTCATGGTACAGTAGTAATCTCCACCTTTTAAGAACCACGGCTTGGAGAAAATATTCCTAATCTCTGTTAAAATCTCATCCAGACGCTGATATTCTTCCTGATTAACAATGATGATAAACTCATCACCACCCATGCGGTAGCAGGTAGAATCCAGTCCGGTCACTCCCTGCAGGCTTCTTGAAATCGTCTGCAGCAGAATATCCCCATACTGATGTCCCAGACCATCATTAATATGCTTAAAGTCATCCAGGTCAATATAGCAGAGCGCTCCCTTGCCACCCTGTTCCCTGGCTCTCTGGATATAGATTTCCACATCATGCTCACAACGCATTCTGTTATAAAGTCCCGTCAGGAAATCATTATTCGCCTGGCGTTCAATCTTCTGCTGATAAAGCTTTTTATCCGTCACATCATAAACCGTCAGCAGCATAACCCTTCTGCCATCCACCCAGTTAATCTGGGTATGATAAATGTCAAAATACCGGTTATCCTCTTTGGAATAATATTCTACAAAATTACCATTTCCATAACGCTTATTACCGGAACGGAAAATCTCATCCTGCTGCTTTTCAAACCGGCCATCTGCAAATAACCTGTGAAACTGCTGGTTCGTATAAAGAATCTTCTCCGAAAGCATATCCCTTACACAGATTCCACAGCCTACATTTTCAAGGATTGCCTCTAAGGATGCATAAGAACTTGCCAGCGAATTCTTTGTAATCCGCTTAATCAAAATACTCTGCACAATCTGTTTTACTTCATTTAAAAATTTAATATCGGAAACATCCCAGATACGGCGTTTCCGCAGTTCAAAGAAGCATAAATACATGGCAGCTTCCCCGTTAATCTCTACCGGCAGGCTGATTGCCGCCTGAATATTCCATTTTTCAAAAAACTGTGCAAATGCGGGCGGCAGTATGGAATCTGCTGAAATCATATAAGGCTTGCCATTGGTAAAAGGAAATTCTGATGTGGAAATGCCCTGGCATTTTGCAATCAATGCATCCTCTTCCTCCAGACAGCATTCACTTATCATATCCGCAGTCTCGCCATCCCGGTTAATACGGAGCAATGCTGCATTACTGATTTTCAGATAATTGCATACATCTGTCAGAATTTCGTCTGCAATTTTGGAAAAGCCATTTTCACTCTCCAGCATTTTCACGATAGAAGTCATGACCTCTGTACGCTGTAATTCTGTCTTAATCTGCTCCTGGCTTTCCCTGTTTTTGGCAAATGCTTCCTGTGCCAGAAGCTCATCCAACTTTGTAGCAAAATACTGTTTGGATATATAGGTTAAAAAATCAAGTGAATTGTAATACTGCTTTGTCGTAGTCTTCTGGATATTCTCCGGAATCTCCTGTTCTGGTGCGGCTATATCAGAAAGCACACCAATGACAATCCAGATTGCTGCAATCTTACCGCCTACACGGATTGCAACACCGTTCATTTTCAAATAATCCTCTTCCAATGGTTCTTCCACTACATCTTCCATCTCAGAGGTAATCAGTCTGTTCAGCAGCACAATATGGCGTGCCATACCGACTTTTTCATGAATATAATTCAGTTCTTCCTTGGAACCATATGCCTTGGTCACAACCCCCTGCATCTGACTTAAGCATACACAATATAAATTATTACAGGCACAGAAACGGTCCTGTAATCCCTGAAGCACTCTTCCGTCGAGTAATTCCGCTCCAAACATTAACTCATTACTCCCCTGCATATCCAACTTCTGCTTCATTTTTGTTACCCCTTTTTACCGACTATAAATAAATAAAAACCTTCTTTTTCCCGTATACAGAACTCGTCTAATAGACGATATTCCATATGTCTCCGCAGCTGTTTCTTTACAAAGCCGCCCTCATTGGAATATAAAATCATATGACCACCATTTTTCAGGAATTTTCCTGCACAATCAAAGAACTGACTGTAAAAGGCATCCTGTTCTTCTCTTGTTTTCTTCCCTCTCAATGGCATATTGGAAATGATTTCATCAAAAAGGTATTTATGTGTAAAATCAAAAAAATCACGATTAATATAATTAATCTGCCTTCCTGCCGCTTTGGCATTCTCTCTTGCCTTTATCACAGCCTCTCCAAAAATATCCAGTCCGTACATATCTCCCGCCGGCACCAGAAGGTCACGTTCTATTAACATGGTACCAACTCCGCAGCACGGATCCAATACCTGTGCACCCTTTTTCAGATAAGGTTCTGCCAGCTTCATAAATAATGCTGCATTTGCCGGATGAATGGATGCTGCAACTGCTTCCTTCCGGTAAGAAAATCTCCGCATTGGAATCGTAAATAATTTACAGGATGGATATAATGTGCCATCCGTATTCTTCGTAAGCCGCAATTCTATTTCATAGCCATCTACCGTATTTAACAGCTGATGTCCGGTTAAATCTTCTAATGTTGCTGCCGCTTTCCGGATAAAGCTGCCTTTTTCTTCCGGTGCAATGCCCCTTACTTCCATGCGGAAGCGAAATGGTGGATTGCCCTCATGCAGCCTGTTTAATAACTCCATAAGATTTGATTTTGCATATGCCTCTGCTACCACTTCCGGTTCTGCAGCAATCCGGTGTCCCCCGGACAACAGCAACAGCATCTCCCGGAAAGTACGAATCTTTATCACATCCCTAAGATGTGTTGTCTTTACTTTTACACCTGCCGGAACCAGCACCGGACGATCTTTTTTTATCTGTTCTGCCGTAATCTCACGATATGCAGGATTGGTTGTCAGAAGCACTTCTACCTCTTCTTCATATCCAGTAAAACGATGCTTCTTATTCTGGTTCAGCCCACCTAACAATTTATCCAGAGCATGCAGTTCTTCCGTTCTGTGCTTCTTTTCGCTTTCTGCCGGAACTTCTGCTAACAATTCCTTGTAACGCTTCCCGAATGCGTCCTGATAAATCTCTATATCAAGTCCATTCATTGCAGTAAGATAAGAACTTTTCACAAAGCGTGTATTCTCCCTCTGGTATGCCTCAAACAGTGCTTTTGCCGCCCCTGATTCATTTGTCTCACCCAGAATAAGTGCTGCATTTTTCCGGATTTTAGCATCTTCGGAACTCAAAAAAGCATACAAAACCGGATGCGTTGCATGGTATTCTTTCCATTCCTTCAATGCATCCTGATTTTTTATGCTTTTCTTTAATTCTATCAGATTTTCACGTATATTCGTCTCTTCGGTCAGTGCCTTACAAATCTCTTCTAACATGTTTTTCCTTCTTACAACCAGTGGACTTTTCGTCTCTCCACTATCAATGATTTAATATTACTTGAAATCAGAAGATTTGGCAAGACTTACTCCTTGTCATTTTTTAGATTTTCCGGGGCAACTCCATTCTTTTCTATATAATCTGCCACATCTACCTTAAACTGCTTCCAGGCATCCTCGTGTTCCACATAATATTTCGGACAGTTTTTTCCGGTTACGTCATAATGACGGATGACATCATCCATGGTCAGATCATATCTGCCACAAAGCCATGCCACCAGATGCACTAATGTCTGGTAGGTGGCATCGTTGAATCTTCCGGTATCGTCCGGGATACAGCATTCGATGGAAATAGTATCACTGTTCCTGTCATTGGATGCATAGGAAATCTCTTTGCATGGGATGCATTGAATCAGTTCACCATCCAGTCCGATGACAAAATGACTGCTGGCATGTGTTTCATGGCTGTCCTTTAAGCCTTCAAAATAATCACGGTTCTGCTGCGCTGTGGTTCCCGGATTTGCAGTATAATGCACCACAATGCCATTTACCTGATCAATTGCAAGTCCCGGTCTGGAATAATCATTTATCGTAAGAAGCTGCACATCATAATCCGGCGGATTTTCTACCACTTTGGTAACGGCTGCCGGCACATCTGCTGCTGCCAAATGTTTTCCCCTTATCCAGCGGAGCAATTTCCCACCTAATACAAATATGAAAATTACTACAAGAACAATTCCTAAAAGCAGCAGCATTCTCTGAATCCGCACCTGCTGCTGTCTTCTTCTGCGCCGGTATTCTGCTGCTGTATGTGGTTTCTCATATGTATATTTTTTTCTTCCTGTTTTTCTCTTTCCTCTTCCGGTCTGTCTCATTTATTTTTATCTGCTCCTATATGCGTTATCTGTTATTTCATTCCTTATCATCATACACCAAATGTTCCTTACATTTTATTAACAAAAACTTAATTTTCTTTTATGGTAATTTTACACAATTTTTTCACATCTTTTTTGTTGACATTTACCAAAGGTAAGTATATAATACTAAATGAACAAAGAGGTTTGTTCAGATAATAAATTGCATAAGGAGGGATTTGTATGTTCTTAGAGCAGGATGCAGTGCTGGGTCTTTCCAGGTTCGTAGCAAAATACGAAGCATATGTAAGAGAGATGAAAGCACAGAAGAAAGAACCTGTTACCATGTTAGCTTATCTGGTAGAAATGGTTCAGTAGACCAGTTGACCAAACGGCGCTTCATAGCCGCCGCTTTCCGTCACTGGTCTTTTTTTTTGTTCTTTTTTTCTCACTCTTTTGGAAATAACAAAACACAAATGGAATGCTGATGATTGCAGTCAGCCCATCTGACAATGCCTGCGCAATCTCCACTCCCGCCAGTCCGATCCATTCCGGTAGAAGGAAAATCAACGGAAGAAATACAATTCCCTGACGGCACGCTGATAGAAATGCCGCCTTCCCCTGCTGCCCGATTCCCTGAAACAGCATATTACTTAAAATTCCTATCGGAATCAGCGGAAGAATCAGGCACTGGCTTCGAAAAGTAAAAATGCCGATTTGTGCTGCCATATCCTCTTTTAAAAAGAAGTTCATGGTCATCGGTGCGAAAAGGAATCCTGCCAGACCGATTCCTGCCGCCGCTATGGTGCTGCTCCATAAAGTAAAAATAAATGCCTGCTTTAACTTTTTTTTATTTTCAGCTCCAAACTGATACCCTGCCACCGGCTGAAAACCCTGACCATATCCGATAAAAAGGCTGAAAAATACCATAAATAACCGTCCGTCTACAGACATTGCTGCTACTGCCGCATCTCCATATCCTACCGCCTGCCGGTTTAACAATACAGCTGCCACGCTGGCAAATCCCTGCCTGCAAAGCGACGGCAGACCATTTTTTATAATGCTACCATAGTCCTTTATTTTAAAAAAATTTTTACTTTGTTTCTTTCCATTCAGTTTCATTCTGCCATGCCAGAAACAGCCTCCCAGTACCATTGCTGCCACTACCTGTCCGATAAATGCCGCTAATGCGGCTCCTTTTACTCCAAGATTTAAGACAAACAGAAACACCGGTGTCAGTATAATATCAAGAATTCCACCGGTTACCATTCCTGCCATGGATGCTTTCGCCCTGCCTTGTGCCCGAAGAAGCGTACCAAGTACCAGTGTCTCTATGGTAAAGGGTGCCGACAGCAATACAAAGAGGGCATATTCCCTTGCATATGGAAGCAGCTCTGTTGTTGCACCGGAAAGTTTCAGCAAAGGTGTCAAAAAAATCAGACCTGCCACCAGACTTATAAGTCCAAGCAGCAGCCCTGACATAATTGCCGAATTTGCAATCTGCTCTGCCTGCTCTTTTTCTTTCTTTCCAAGGAGCCTTGAAACAAGGCTTCCCGCTCCCATGCCAACAGTATAGCCCACTGCCTGTATCCATGCCACCAGCGCAAACGTAATTCCGACCGCTCCAGTTGCCCTGCTGCCAAGTCTTGTTACAAAGAAGGTATCCACGATACTGTAAGCAGAAATTACCAGCATACTAAGTACCGTAGGTGCCGCCAGTGACAAAATCACACGATGCACCGGTTCTGTTTCCATCCTCTGTTCCAGGCTCTTATTCTCCATGAGTGCCCTCACTGTCTGATGGAACATATTTATATCCGACTCCGTGCACCGTTATGATATAACGCGGCCGTCTGGGATTCTTTTCAATTTTCTTCCGGATACTCTTAATATAGGAATCTATGGTTCTGTCATAGCCATCAAAGGCATCCTCTAACGCATAAGTAATCAACTGGTTTCTGCTATATACCCGGTGGGGAGATTTCACCATGGTATATAAAATTTTATATTCATTAGGTGTCAGATGAATCTTTTTCCTGCCTCTTCTGATACAATGATTGTCTACTTCTAAGATGCAGGCTGTTCCAATTTCAATCTGACTTCCTGCCCGCCTGTCTTCTTCGTATACAATGCGGTAGCCCTCTTCTAAAAGCTGCTGGCAGAGTTCCTGGGGCATCCTTCCTTCTGACTCCTGAATGATAATGGTTCCCTTTGTTCCCATATATCTTCTATCCTTCCTGCTACAATCTTTTCTACTAATTTATAATCTTTTCTATTGTAGTCAGTATCTCCACGGATAAAAATTTTTATTCTCCTTATACAATTCTTCGGATAGAAAGAATCGTCCGGTAGCCTGCATTTGATACTTTAATTCCGGTCTTTGCTGAACTTGCATGCACAATCTGTCCGTTTCCGATATAGATTCCGATATGACCGGAATACCAGATTAAATCTCCCGGCTGTGCCTCTGCCAAAGATGCCACTGCGCTTCCGCAGGCTCCCTGCTCACCGGAGGTTCTTGGCAGATTAATTCCAAAATTCCTATATACACTCTGCACGAAGCCGGAACAATCCGCCCCATTTGTAAGACTGGTTCCACCATATACATATGGATTTCCTACAAACTGCAATCCATAATCTGCAATCTGCCTGCCTAAACCGGCATCAGATACAGACGCCCCTGTTCCGCTGTTTCCGGATGCAGCATTTCCAGATGTTGAAGCTTTAGATGTTGCATTCCCTGCTGTTGTATGATTGGTGCTCTGCTTCGCTGCTGCCTTCTTTTGTGCTGCTGCCTGCTGCTCTGCCGCTTTTCTTCTGGCTTCTGCTTCCTGTGCTGCTCTTCTTGCGGCTTCTTCTCTTGCTAACCGTTCTGCTTCTTCCTGAATGGATTCTGCATGGGGATATTCCGTATAGGTTTCTACATAATCTGCTGCTACATAGCCCTCCCCTTCCTCTGCATCAACCTTTAACCAGCCATCCAGTGTCTCTGTTACCGTTAGTATATCGCCTCCCGGTACCAGTCCTAATACGGCAGCATCTGTGGATGCTTCCGTACGCACTTTTAAAGTTGTTGTAGTTACCCGGGCAAGCTGTGTGCCAATTTCTTCCGCAAGTGCTCTTGCTTCTTCTCCCACACAGACATATTCTGCACTGACAAAGCCGCTGACTGAACCGGAAGTAATATAATACCAGCCCTCTTCTGCTGCCTCTATCACACCTACCGTATTACGGTAAAGTTTTCCAAGCACTTCTCCTTCTATAGACGGTTCTTTTCGAATATTCACATAGTTCGGTGCGATTGCAACCGCAAGTTCCGGCTGGTCTGCTGCCGGCATTTCCTCTTCTGCATTTCCAAGTGAAAGTTCTGCCACATCATTTATTTCTGCTTCGCCTGCTGCTTCACCTTCTGCCAGTTCACCAGCTCCTGTCTGTATCTGCTGCAGTGCATACTGCTCAGATAAAATGCGCTGCTCATTCAGTGCCCGGATTACGCCTGCACCGGATGCAGCTGGTGTCTCCATGGCATTGACATTGGTCCATAATGAAGTTGTGGTTGTCAGGATTGCGGCTGCAAGCCATAATTTTTTTACTGTTTTGTATTTCATATCTGTCTCCTTACCTATGTAATCATCAGGTATTGCAGAAGAGATATTCTATTTATTTTTACAAAGTAAGAAATAGCCGGGCAGCCCGGCAAGTACTAAGGCTGTATCATAACTGCAAGGGGCACTAAGAATTTCGGATTGTATTCTTTTTATCCGGCAAGCGGTGCAAATTCACATCCATGTTCATCTGCGTCTCGCCGGTACTTCCATGTACCGGCGTTGCCTGTTCCCATACGAAATTCCAAGTGCCCCTAACAGCCATGAAAATGCCTCCGCACTTTGCCGGACTGTCTGGCTATTGTTCATTTTCTAAAATAAATTCAAATAATTTTCTCTTCTCGCAATTTCCTATGTAATCATTCGCAAGTTGTTACGAACTTGTTACATCTTATTACATAGATATGGAGATAGTGTGGAGATGGAAGGATTACCTTCGTCAAATACAAATTAGTCAAGTACGATTGACTAAATCATACTTGACTAATTTTCATCACACGGAAATACAATTCCGGCATCCGCTCTTGCCCGGGTCAGTATCCGGCTGACCGCAAGGCTGTGGTCGAGCATTTCGTAGCAGGTTTCAGTGTCCTTTGATGCTATCTCATTTACAAAGGAAACAAACTCTGCATACATCCGGTGTGCATCTCCATTTCCATCATAGGATACCTCTCTTCCATCCCGGTAATGGATGGTCACTGCGCCGCAGACATTACACGGGCTGTTCTGGGCAATGTAGCCTTCACTTCCTTCAATGCGATATTCCGGCTGTCCCTGGCAGTCCTTTGCGCCTATTGCAACTGCCTGAAAGCCGGGATAAGATAAAATTGCAACACCGCTGGTGTCAATTCCTTTTTCCATGTTCGCGGTATAATGCACAGACTGCGGTTCTCCAAAGAAGCCTTCTAAATACTGGATATTATATAAGTTTAAATCCATCAAAGCTCCACCTGCCTGCTTTGCATCAAAAACAGGAATGTTTTCTCCATTCTGGAAACGGTCATATTTTCTGGAATATTGGCTGAAATTGCAGACTGCCATTTTAATTTTGCCAATCGTCGGTAACTGCTCTTTGATAAACTGATAGTTCGACTGATACCGTGTGGTAATAGCTTCAAATAAAAATACTCCCTGCTTCTTTGCAAGGGCACAAAGCTCCTCTGCCTGTCTTTCATTGGCTGTCATGGGTTTTTCTACAATAACATGTTTTCCACGAAGAACTGCTTCTTTTGCCATTTCAAAATGTAAAAGATTTGGCACAGCAATATAGACGGTATCAATTTCCGAATCCAGAAGTTTTTCATAATCACTTACTGCAAGCTTCATCTGATACTGTTCTTTTAGTTTTTCTGCTTTTGCTTCACTGCGCTTTGTTCCACAAATTCCATAGCAGGAAAGCCCTTTTACCTGTTTTAATACCGGAAGCACTTCTTCTACGATAGTTCCTGTTCCTACGATTCCAAGCTTCATTTCTTTTCTTCCTTTCCACGGATATACGGGTCTCTGTAATAAGATATGACAAGCTGTATACACATCAGGCACCAGATAACCGGCTCACAGATAATTACACCAAAATATTTCAAGATTGGGATAAACAATAGAACAAATGCAATTTTTCCTACCAGCTCTATCATGCTTGAAACCAGTGGCACTACCTTTTTGCCAAGTCCCTGTAACACATTTCGAAGTACCATAAGAATTCCAAGCACCGAATAAAACGGTGTATTCCAGCGGATATATCTGGCACCATTTTCAAGAACTACACTTTCGGATGAGCCGGAGAGCAATGCAATCAGGGAAGGTGCGGCAAATGCAACAATAACGGTAATAAATACTGCCCAGCCAACAGACAGTATCATGGCATACCGCACTACCTTAAGGATACGGTCGCGCTGGTCTGCTCCCCGGTTCTGGGATACAAAGGTTGCTGTTGCCATTGCCAGTGGCATTAATGGCAACGAACAAAAACTGTTTAATTTTCGTGCTGCTGTATGTCCCGCAATAATCAGATAACCCAGCTGATTGATGGCATATTGCAGGATTACTGTTCCTGTAGATACAATGGCTAACATAAAGCCCATGGAAAGCCCCTGGCCTGTCAGTTCCCGGTAAAGTGGTCCATCTACTTTAAAATGCTCCCGTGCCGGTATTAAAAGCTTACATTTTTTCATAATATAAAGGGCACATAATACTGCAGAAATTCCCTGTGCTACCACCGTTGCTACTGCTGCACCACGGATTCCCATCTGAAACTGTGTAATAAAAAGAACATCCAGTACAATATTGATAGCGGACGAAATAATCAAAAATGCCAGCGGCATAAAACTGTTTCCAATTGCACGAAGCAATCCGGACAACAGATTATATGCAAACATTACTCCAACACAGATTGTTACAATATAAATATAAGAATAGGATTCCTCAATGATTTCTGATGGTGTATGTAACAAAACCAGAAGCGGACGAAGTCCAATCTGTGCAATCAGCATTACACCAACCGTCACCGCTGCTCCAATTACCAAAGAGCCTGCAACTGCACGCTTTAACAAGTCTTTATCTCCTACACCAAAGCTTCTTGCCACTACCATGCTAAGTCCATTTCCAAAACCCAGTGCAAATCCTACCAGCAGTTCATAAACCGCTGCACATGCACCGATTGCTGCCAGCGATTCATCACACAGAAAATGGCCTACTATCATGGTATCTGCCGCATTATAGAGCTGCTGAAATAAATTGGAAATAATAAGTGGAATTGCAAATAAAATCAAAGATTTTAAAATATTACCCTCTAATAAATCTGTTTTTGTATGCATCCTTTTAACCTCATCCTTTTCATATCCTTATTTCAACTCCTGCAATACATCATCATATACCTTCTGAAAAGGAAGTCCTCTCTCTCTGCATACCTCCCGGATGGATTCATACTCCGGAGTAATACGCACTTCTCCTTCACCCTCACATATTTTAACCGCCACCTCACCATAGGAGGTCTGCCGCTTTTCTGTCCTTCTTGGCAGAATCGTCCGCACCATTTCTACATAGCGGATTCCAATGGTTGTTGTCTCACGAAATATAATTGCTTCTAATTTTTCCCGGTCTTCTTTCCTGCAGATTACTGTCAACTGATATGCCGGGCGGTTTTTCTTCATATAGACCGGTATATAATGGACATCTCTTGCGCCATTTTCCAGTAAAAGCTCCATGGCATAGCCCAGTGCTTCCCCGGTACAGTCATCGATATTACATTCCAGTTTTAAAATAGAATCACTTTCATAGACCGGTTCTTCTGTTTCCAGCAACAATGCCCGGAGCAGTCCCGGCCGCTTATAGTCCCGCTTTCCGGCGCCCAGTCCGTTTCCCACAATCCGGTAACATTCCGGCAGCTCTCCTGACGTACAGATAGCCGCTGCAATTGCAGCCCCTGTCGGAGTCACATATTCTCCCGGTTCACCGATTTTTCCAAGCAGGATTCCATATTCCATCACTATGTTAGTCACTGCCGGAACCGGAACCGGCAGGATTCCATGCTGACAGCGCACCGTTCCTTCCCCTTCCCACAGGGCAGGAATAATGACCTCATCTACTCCAAGATTATCAACACAAACTGCCGCTGCAATAATATCTACGATTGAATCCAAGGCTCCCACTTCATGAAAATGTACTTCTTCCACCGGAACACCATGGGCTTTTGCTTCTGCTTCTGCTAAAATCCTAAATATTTTCTTAGCAAGTGCCCTGGCACTCTCTATCATATTCGTACCATCGATTATGGAATAAATTTCCGCCAGACCGCGGTGTTCGTGATGATGATGTTCCCCATGGGTATGGGATTCTTCCGAATGGAAATGCCCTCCATGTGCGTGCGATTCTTCCTTCCCATATAAATACTTCATATCATGATCATGATTCTCATGGGCGGCATCTAGGATGACCTTAAAATCACATGCCGACAGGGCCGTCTTTTGTACTCTGCTGATTGCAATCCCAAAGCCGGATACCGGAATGCTCCTTAAAACAGTTTCTAAGACTTCTCTGTCTGCTCCTGCATCCAGTAAAGCTGCCACTACCATATCACCACTGATTCCGGTATGGCAGTCCAGATATAAACTACGCTTCTTCATCATGCACCCCCAGTCTGTTTATCTGTGTTGCAAGACAGCCTGCACCATAACCATTATCAATATTTACCACTGCGACACCGTTCGCACAGGAATTAATCATGGTAAGCAATGCAGAAATGCCTCCCATATTCGCTCCATAGCCTACGGAGGTTGGTACACCGATTACCGGTCTGCTTACCAGTCCGCCTAAAACGCTTGCCAGTGCTCCTTCCATGCCAGCCACTGCAACAACACAGTTGGCTTTCTGGATTACCTCAAGCCGTGAAAGGAGACGGTGAATTCCACTGACTCCCACATCATAAATACGTTCCACATTGGCTCCGAAAAACTCTGCCGTCTGCGCAGCCTCTTCTGCCACTGCAATATCTGCCGTTCCAGCCGTACATACCGCTATCAGTCCACTGCGTTTTTTATCCTTTTTTTCAATTTTTAATATACGAGAAACAGGGTCATAGGTAACCTGCGGTAATTCCTTGTGCAACAGCTCATACTGTGCCAAAGACGCCCTGGTTCCCATGACCTCGCCTTCATCCTTGTATATTCTCTGAAAGATTTCAAGAAGAAACTCATCCCGTTTTCCCTGACAGAATACCACTTCTGCAAAACCGGAACGCACTTTCCGATGGCTGTCTATCTTTGCATAGCCCATCTCTTCAAATGGTTCCCTTTTAAAAAACTGCTCCGCTTCTTCTACGGTCATCTTTCCGCTTTTCACCTGTTCTAATACTTCATGCGCTTCCATTCTGACATCCTTCCAATCTTTTCCCCCTGCCGGACTTTCGTCTCGACTCCTTTATTGGAATTATACACAATATCTGCGTCCAGTTCTACCCTGTCTTTTTCCAGACACAAAATTACCGTAGAACCGCCAAATTCAAATTTACCTTTTTCTTCTCCACGGTGCACCGGGCAGTTTTCTTTCTCATTACAGATTCTGCCTACCATAAGTGCGCCCACTTCCATCATTAAAATATTTCCAAAATGCTGACTTTTCAGCACAGAAAATTCTCTGGTATTTTCCTTATAAATCGGATATATTTCTCCCGCCAGCGGATTTACCGTATGAAAAACACCCGGAATCCTATAGATGTACCCCATTCTGCCATCATCCACAAAGCTGTAATGATGATAATCATCTACCGTCAGGCGGAAAATGCAAAGGGTTCCGCCCTCATAATGACGGGCGATTTTCCTGCTACGGAAAAGACTCTCCATGGTATATTCCGTATCCTTGACGCAGACTTTTCCCTCTGCTGTAATGGGATATATACTGAGCCTGCTATCGCAGGGTGCACAGAAATTCTCCTTAACACGGTCAAATTTCCGGTGTCCCGGCTTGATTTTTCTGGTAAAAAAATCATTATAGGAACGGTATTCCCGTTCCTCATAATCTGTCATATCTATATGATTCTTTTTTATAAATGGTGCAATTGCAGCCTTTGATACCGACTGGTTCAAAAGGAATCCACCTACTTTGGAAACAAAAGGTTTCACCAGAATTCCAAGTAAAATTCTTCCGGCAGCAGTCTCATACAATGCCTTTAACACTCTGCCCTGTGCTGCATTCTCACCAATTTCATTTCCCTTCCGGTCTACACAACGCATCTTCGTTTCCTCCTCATTTTTCCTCATCACAGGAAATGTTACACAATTTCTACCTCATCAGACGGTCTAAAATGGAATTCTCCAGTCCTGGAAAGCACAGTGAAATATGATATTTTGAGAATAAGAAGATTGCAACTACTGCACATGCCACAAGGATAACCAAAACTGCAAGAAATGCATTAGATGGCTTTCTCAATTTAAAATCTACAATGAATAATGTGCCAACTACTGCCAAAACAAAGAGTAGTAACACACTGAATTCACGCTCTGCAATTACAAAGTTCAGCATAAATGCCAGTGGCAGTACGATTGCCATCGTTGTAATCGGCAGTCCGTGATAATATTTATTGGCACCCTCTTCTACTCTCTGGCGGTTGGTTTCCAACACATTGAAGAATCCAAGACGAATCACGGAGCAGACACAATAATATGCCAGAACAATGGTTCCAAGAATACCTCTTACACCAAGCACATAACAGATTACTGCCGGGAACGCACCAAAGCAGACTACATCGCAAAGGGAATCAATCTGAACGCCAAATAATTTTTCATCATCAGTACGGTTCTTTTTGGTTCTTGCAATCTTTCCATCAAACATATCAAATAATCCGGATAATGCCAGACAGATAATTGCTGTTCTGTAATGTCCTCCAATTGCCTGAGTAATTCCAAAAACAGAACACATCAGACTAATATATGTAAGTACTACTGTATAATCATAAAAACCTATCATTTTTCCCTCTACCTTTCTTCCCTCTTCTGTTTATGCGGTCTTCCTATCGTAAAATGTGCTACGACTGTCATAACTGCGCTTAAAATTAATTCTGTGTAATAACTGAGTCCCCTGCTTACCACCATCGCCGGCAATGTCAGTGTGCCGCAGATTGGTGCAAAAATAGATAAAAACAGTGATTCACTGATTCCCATTCCTCCCGGTAACGGAAGCATATCCACCGCAACGGAAATCATTCCCTGTAATACAACAATGGTTACCATCCCTGTTCCATTGATTCCGAAGGAACGGCAGGTCAGATATGTTACAAAAAAGAGTAACAGTCTTTGTACTACGGTAATCAGAAATACATTGGTTACGACCAATTTATGGGTACGGAAATATCCTGCCACATCCTGATACTGCTTCATGGCATTTGCCATTTTTTCCCGGTAATATTCAGTACGCTTCATCAGATGAATTTTGCCAAGTCCTCTTATGATGGCATCCATCATATTAGCTGCCAGTGTCGGATGGAAAACCAGAAACATCATAAATGCCACACAAAAGACATTTAATAAAAGTCCCAGATAACACCATCCCAGCACAGGTTCAAGATAATGCATAATCTGTGCCGGACGAATGATTACAACCAATGTGCCGAGTACCACAAGTACCAGCTTATAGGTAACGGTTACAATCATTAAAACCAGTGTCGATACCGGTATGGACAGCTTATCCTTTTTCATATAATAAATCTGTGCCGGCTGTCCTCCGGTTGCCGATGGTGTAATACAGCTGAAAAAGAATCCAACAAAGGAATACAGGAAACAATGCATAAGTTTTATCTTCTGCCGGATGCTTCGCATCATATAATATATGATAACAGATTCACTGCAGATAAAGAATACCACGCAGACCACCGCAACAAGCCAGTACCGGTAATCCGTATTCCGGATATAGCCGAACAATTCACCTAAATCCTGTCCATGAAAGATTGCATATATGGTAATTGCAAATACGGTAATAAGAAAAACTGCATTTAGTATTCCTTTTTTCTTACTCATCATAATGCTTCACCCCGAATATCTTTCTTCCGATTTTATCAAAAACTTTCATTACCGGACGGTACATTCCGGTATGCTTTGATACAAACCAGCAGAATTCTGCCAGAAAAATGCCTGCTACCAGGTCAATCATGTAATGCTGTTTGGTAAACTGGGTGGATGCACAAATTAATGCTGCCATCACAAAAGAACATCCTTTGTACCAGCCCGGTATCTTACGGCTCTTTCTTACCCCGATGAAGCAGAACCAGCTTACCAGACAATGGATGGATGGAAAGAGATTCGTCGGTGCATCCGATGCATAGATAAAACGCACCAGCCAGCTGCAGAAATCATGCCCTGTCACTTCCGGTCTGATATTCGTGGTTGGAAGCAATATAAAGAAGATACAGCAGATTACTCTTGACAACATATCCGCTGTTGCAAAACGGAAAAATGTTTCCTTATCTTCTCTCGATACCAGAATATAATTTATTAAACTGAACGCAAAAAATAAAACATACAGAATAATCCACTCTTTTACAAAAGGAATACTCCTGTCCAGATTGCTGGTCAGGTCATAATGCTTTGCATTTGCCATCAGCCTCTGGGTGCCCCAATAAATAATGGTATTAAAAATGGCACACCATGCCAATGGCAGTGGTCCGTATGATGGTATCCATTTTGCTATGTATTTTTGATAAAATTTTCCCAACTTTGTCTCTTCACACATAATTTTCTAACTTTCTATTTTTTCCGACTTAATAATCATATTCGATTTTCCTTTAAATCACAAGCAGATATTCCCGGTGTTTATTAATATTTCCTTAATTTTGTTTTATTTTAAGCAGCTTTTTTCAGATTCTCTCTTTTCAGATAATATCCACCATACGAAGCCCTTTCGGATAATGATTCTTCATGATTCCACCTGCCAGCTTGCCCCAACCGATGCTGTAGCCATCTACGCAGATTAAATACCAGCCCTTTTCTCCTCCCCATGAAAAAGTCTGTCCCATCAGATACTGTCTGATTTCCTGACTGTCAGAAGAAAGCATGGCAACATGAAATGCCTCTTGTGGCTGCTTGGCAAGTGCCAGTGCATGGGATGGTTCAAAACGGTTCTTTTTTAAGGTGCCAAGATGCAGTCCCGGCCGTAATACCTTCAGCCCCTTTAAAGCAGGAAATCCTTCCGGCATCAGATAGAGCTGCTCTCCAAATTTAAGCAATGCTCCCTGAGGTTTTTCTTTTAAACTCTCTTTTACAAAAGAAAGATATTCCGGGCAGTCTTTTTCCTTTATGCCCTTTTCCGTCAGTCCAAAGCCGCCATAACCTTCGCCTGCTTTCGTTATCACTGCTGCAAAATGTCCTTCGCCTTCGATTTTATGCGGAAACAGTCGGATGCAGCCTTCTTTGTCATGAATGAAGCCTTCACTGTCAATTCCTTCTGCAATCTGGCAGTCCGGATGACGTTCTAAGAAACGGTGCACGCTCCCTTCATCCTCTTCCGGTGCAAAGGTGCAGGTGGAATATACCATCCTGCCGCCGGGTCTTAACATCTCATACGCACAGTCTAAGATACCGTCCTGCCGGTCGGCACACAGCTTCACATTGTCAAGGCTCCACTCATTTCCGGCCTCTTCATTCTTCCGGAACATGCCTTCCCCGGAACATGGTGCATCCACCATGATTTTATCAAAGCAGCCTGGAAAACGCTCTGACAGATGCTCCGGTGTCTCATTTAATACCAGTGCGTTTTTGATTCCCATCCGCTCTATATTTTCAGATAAAATCTTCGCTCTCGCCGGATGAATCTCATTACAGATTAAGATTCCTTCCCCTTTCATAGCTGCCGCAATCTGGGTGCTCTTTCCACCGGGAGCTGCACAGAGGTCTAAGATGATATCCCCCGGCTGTGCCTTAAGACATTCTGCCGGTACCATTGCCGACGGCTCCTGAATATAATACACACCAGCATTGTGATAAGGATGTTTTCCCGGCCGAATCTCTTTTCCATAATAAAAACCGGTCTCACACCATGGAACCGGTTTTAGCTTCCAATCTGTCTGTTGTAAAAATTCTGATACACTGGTTTTCCCTGTATTAATCCGGAACGACTGCTGCCGCTCCTGCCCTAAGCTTTCAAAAAATGCAGGATACTCTGCCCCTAACATTTCCTTCATTCTCTCTAAAAACTCTGCCGGGAAACTATTATTTTCCTGTTCTGAATGCATCCGTATTTCTCCCTTCATCCACTTGCAGTAATCCGTAGAGTAACGGTTTTAACTGGAATTCTTCGCACATGGCATTCACTTCTTTTAAAAGCTTCTGCTTATGCTCCTTTGAAATCTTTGCCTTTCTCGCCCGGATCAGAAGATTCTTTGGCGTATGGGACAAATCCACAAATTCTAAGACCTGGCTCTTGTATCCGCAGCACTCTAAGAGGTTGGCACGGATTGCATCCGTTGTCAGTGCTGCAAAACGCTCTTTGATAATGCCATAACGGGTCATCAGATGCAGCTTTTCGCTCTCCATCTGCTCATTTAATTCATGCTGGCAGCATGGCACGGAGAAAATCATTTCCGCATCCCAGCTGATAGCATTGTATAAGGCAAAATCCGTTGCGGTATCGCAGGCATGCAAAGATACTACAATATCCACCGGAAACGGTGCTTTGTAGCCATTGATATCTCCCAGTTCAAAATGCAGGGTGTCATATCCGTATTTTTTTGCTGCCTGATTACATTTTTCTATGACATCTTTCTTTAAATCCAGTCCTACAATCTCTACCGGAATCTTGCGCACTTCCGTAAAGTAGTAGTACATAATAAAAGTAAGATAGGACTTACCGCAGCCGAAATCAATGATATGAAGCTTCTCCTTTTTGCAGTCCTTCACATAATCATCGATGATTTCAACAAAACGGTTAATCTGCTTAAACTTATCATACATGGTGCGGACGATTTTGCCCTCTGCAGTAAAAATTCCCATATCCACCAACGGCGGAATGACCTTACCTTCTTCTAAAAGATAATTTTTCTTCCGGTTATGGGTTGCAGTCTCATTTACTGCATTCTGCAGCTTTTTCTTTTTATAAGACGGCACTCCTTTTTTGGATACCAGAAGAATATGCTCTGCTTCTATATCAAATCCATTGAGCTGGCGAAAATGATTCTGCATCAGTTCTTCCAATGCTGTCTCTAATTCTTCTACAGATAGATTCTCATGAAATACCTGCTTGTCCGTATATTTTTCCATCTGGAAAAAGGCTTCCTTTTCTGTACGATAATTTTACGATACTCTTCCTGCTTTGTGGCAGGCTTACTGATAATCAGCTTCCTGCAGCTTTCTGCGATTGCTTCTATATACTCTCTCATTTCCATTATGCTTCTCTTAACTTTGCAATAATCTCATCTGCGATTGTCTCTGCACTCCTGCCGTCTGTTGCCACCGCAAGGTCTGCAACACTTTCATAACGGCTGCGGCGTTTCTCCATCAGTTCACGGATGTACTCCACATTCATATGGCCATTTAAAATCGGGCGGTCCTTGCTGTAGCGGACTCTCTCATAAATGGTTTCCGGTGTAGCAGATAACAGAACGATTCTGCCATTTTCTTTCATAAAAGATACATTTTCTTCCCGCAGCACTGCACCGCCACCGCAGGATACGATGACACCGTCTTTTTCTGAAATATCTTTTACAAGCTGTGTCTCCAAATCTCTGAAATGTGTTTCACCATACTGTGCAAAAATGTCAGAGATAGCCATTTTCTGCTGCTCTGCAATCATTTCATCCATTTCGCAAAGAGGAACATTTAATTTCTCTTTTAATACTTTTGCTATGGTGCTTTTCCCGGCTCCCATAAATCCAATCAGAAAAATATTCTCTGCCATTTTCTAATTCCTTTCCATATGTATGATTCCAAATATCGATTGAAATTCTTCTCTATTATTTTTACTGTCTATTGCTATTCTGATGTATGATTTCCAATATCCGCCGCAGTTCTTCTGCATCTATCTGTCCCGGTGCGCTGCTCTTTCCGGCTGCACCAAAGGTAACTGCCGAGCCAAAGATTTCTCCGCAAAGACGGCTGATTAAGCCCTCTCCTGCCATAGACATAGTAATAACAGGTGTCTTCCCTGTTTCCTTCCAGCTTTCCGTTACCGTAAGCAGTGTTAAAACATCCTTGCTGCTTTGTGGCATAACGGCAATCTTTGGAATATCTGCGCCAAGTGCTTCCATTTTCTGAAGTCTGGCAAGGAGTTCTTCTGCTGCCGGTGTTTTTTCAAAATCATGATTGGATGCAATGACTTTTACATTATTGCTATGTGCTGCCTCTACTACTGCCTTTACAACAGCATCCCCGGAAAATAATTCCACATCCACGCAGTCCACAAAGCCGGATGCAATTGCTGCTTCATTTAAGCTTTGATATGCGCCGTCGCTTAAGGCAGCTTCTCCGCCTTCCCTGCTGCTTCGGAAGGTAAATAAAACTGGAAGTTCTCCCAAACATTTACGAAGCTTTTCTAACAGTGCTACTACTTTTTTACTGTCTGCAACTTCTTCATACCAGTCCACACGAAATTCCACCAGATCCGGTTTTGCAGCCTTCGCCCGCTCTGCGCCCTCTAATATTTCTTTTTCCGTCTTTCCTACAACCGGAACACAAATCTTTGGCATTCCGCTTCCGATTTCCAATGTCCTGATTCTGACTACCGTCTGCTCCATTTCTTACTCCTTATCCTACTGGAAAAACTTCTCTTTTACTTCCCGTACCGGCATCTCTTCTCCGGTGTACAGGTGGAATGCAGCAACACCCTGCCACAGTAACATTCCTTTTCCATTGAGGCAGGTGCAACCTGCTTCTTTTGCTTCCCGGAGTAATCTTGTCTCTTCCGGATTATAAACGGCATCTGCAACCACCAGTCCCGGACGGAATGCGGATGTATCTTTCACAACGCTTTCTTTTTCCATCGGTTTCATTCCAACAATGGTTGCATTGGCAAAAATGTCAGAGCTTTGAATCTCTTCTGTCATCTTTGCAGTGTCTGCAATGTCATACACATTTACCACAATGCCCGGCACTTCTTTTCTAATCTTCTCTGCTGTTTCCAGTGTTCTTTCAAAGAAGTCATCTTTGATATTGAAAATGCTGATTTCTCTTGCCCCGTCCAGCGCACACTGTACCTGAATGGCAGTGGCTGCTCCGCCGCCTCCTGCTACTGTGATTTTCTTTCCTTTTATCTCAATTCCATGGTCTCTTAAATTGCCTACAAATCCTTCACCGTCTGTCATATGTCCGATTAATTTTCCATCTTCATTTACTATGGTATTGACTGCTCCGATAATCCGGGCTGCCGGTGAAAGCTCATCCATATATTTTGCAGCTTCTGTCTTACATGGCATCGTTACATTGCAGCCACGCATGTGGAAAAGGCGCATGGCATCCACGGCTGCCTTTACTTCTTCTACTTTTATATCGAATGCTACGTATGCATAATCTAATCCTAATTTTTCAAAGCTATAGTTATACATTGCCGGGGAGCCTGAGTGTCCTACCGGGGAACCGATCAATGCCAATAATCCTGTATGTCCTGTTATTCTTCCTTTTCCTTCCATATCCTTTCTCCTTCTGCTAAAAATGATTCTGTTCGGGTGATTAGAAAAGACTGAACAAAAATAAATCTATCGTTGCCGTCATTGGCGGTGTTCCTTTTGTAACAGGAAATGCCATCGTTCTAAGACACTGCATTTTGCTTTTGTGATTTAGCCGGTCTTTCCAATGTTTGACAAGATATCTGTGCTGTGCGCCGGAATGCGGATGCATGAAGCAGGCTGTTAGGGGCACTTAGAATTTCGTCGGCAAACCGGCAACACTGGCACAGGGATGTGCCAGTGAGGCGCATCTTAAGCATGGATGTGAATATGCGCCGGTTGCCGGACGAATTCGTAACTTTATCGAAATTCTTAGTGCCCCTTGCAGGCTTGCTGTGGCATCCGCCTCCGGCGGACAGTGCAGATATCCCGTCAAAGCAGGCGGAAAGACAGTCTCCTACAAGCAAAATGCGTATCTAAGAACGATAGGACATTTCCTGTTCATCAAAAGAAAACATCCCCCAATGGCAGCAACAATACCATTTATCTGATTTTATCTTTTCTAATCACCCGAGTGAAACTCTTTTTCTATCATAGCTTTTTTTCCATGCCATGGCAATATTTATCAGAAAATATTCTGTCCATTCCGGTAATTATCCCACATGGCGCTGTTCGCCCGTTTTACTTCCTGTTCAAACTCCCGGGCAGATATCAGCTTGCAGTCCTGGCCGCGGATAATCATCTGCTCTAAGCCATCGGAGGTTGCAACTGTTACATCATAATGATTGTGATGTTCGTGGGCAAAGCGTTCAATGTACTGGTCTGCCGTTTCTGCTTCCTTCGTAAAGACAATATGGATATTGTGATAGTCCAACTGTTCTGTCTTATGTCCGGTCAGGCGGTATGCATCAAACACCACAATGACTTCGCCACCAAAGATGCCCTGATAGTTGCAGAGAATGTCCTGCAATTTGCCTCTGGCTCCATCCAGATTCACTTCTGCCAGTTCATGTAAATCCTTCCATGCATAAATTACATTGTAGCCATCCACCAGTAGATAGCGTTCCAGTTTTTCCGGCTTGTGGTAAGTACGGACGGTTGGTGCATTGTTTTCTGCTTTGCGTTTTCGCACGACACCGTTTTTGCGTTTTCCTTCCTGTCGGTTGGCATAGAAGGTCTTTTCTAAAATAACATCGATTTCATCGGTATCTACCCAGTCCTCTACTACGCCGGGACGGTGGACTTTTATCCGTTCTTCTTTTGTGCCGCCATCTTCTTCTAAAACAGATGGCATATGCATGTGCTCTTTTACTTCATACCACGGCACCAGATATCCCGCTCCGTGGGCACAGAATACAGAATCTGATGTATTATATAAATCTGCCTCCGGCTGATAACCGATAGCTTCTACCACCTCATCCTGATTCTGGCACACCTCGTAGCCCTGCAATGTGCAGAAGAATTTGCCACGCCCTTTGGCATAGGTATTTAATTCCTTCTGATAATCCGAAAGCTTCGATACCGGGCCGCTTCCGGTGAGCAGTGCCATTCCATTTTCTATCTGCGGAGCGTCCATTCTGCTGTTACGCTGCTCCATATCATGCATTGCACGACCCAGACATTCTTCCGGTATTTCCAGACAAAATGCATAATAAGGCTCAAGCAGTACAGAATCTGCTTCCATCAGTCCCTGCCTTATAGCACGGTAAGTTGCCTGCCTGAAATCGCCGCCTTCGGTATGCTTTGGATGTGCCCGGCCGGACACTACGGTAATCTTCATATCAGTAATGGCAGAACCGGTTAATACGCCCTTATGTTCCCGCTCTGCAAGATGGGTCAGTATCAGCCGCTGCCAGTTTTTATCTAAAATATCTTCACTGCAGTCTGTCTGAAAACACAGTCCGCTTCCGCGCTCCCCCGGCTCTAACAGAAGATGCACTTCCGCATAATGGCGCAGTGGTTCAAAATGTCCGACTCCTTCTACAGTATTGCGGATGGTTTCTTTATAAATAATCTTCTCTTCTCCAAATTCCGCCACAACTCCGTAACGTTCTTTGATTAATTTCTGCAGGATTTCAAGCTGCACTTCACCCATCAGCTTTACGATAATCTCTCCGGTTTCTTCCCTGTATACAATATGCAGTTCCGGATTTTCTTCCTCTAACTGCTTTAATTTTGGCAGCATAACCGCCACCGGAACTTCCTTCGGCAAAACCAGTTTTACACTGCGTACCGGCTCTAAGACCGGAAGTATGGACTCTTCTTCAATGCCAAGTCCTTCTCCCGGATAAGTCTTTGTCAGTCCGGTAACAGCACAGACTGTACCTGCTGCCGCCTCGGATACTGCCTCATATTTTTCTCCGGAATAAATACGGATCTGATTGACCTTTTCCGCCCACTCTTCTTCTCCGGCTTTGCCATTAAGCATGTCCTTTACACGAAGAGTTCCTCCGGTCACTTTAAGATAAGTCAGCCGGTTTCCCTGTTCTTCTCTTGCAATCTTAAAGATTTTAGCACCAAATTTATCCGGATACTGCGGTATCCTGCCATATTCGTAAAGTCCGTCTAACAGTTCTTCCACACCCTGCACCTTTAATGCAGAGCCAAAATAGCAGGGGAAAAGTTCCCGCTTTGCAATCATTTGTGAAAGGTCATTGGATGCAAGACTTCCTTCCGATAAGAATTTCTCCATGGCTGCTTCTTCGCACATAGCCGCCTCTTCATAGAAGCCTTCGTTCTGCTCCTGTGTAAAGTCAATGCAGTTGCTGTCCAAATGCTCCTTAATTTCCCATAAAAGAGCCTCTTTATCCGCTCCCAGCTGATCCATTTTATTGATAAATAAGAATACCGGAACCTGATAAAGTTTTAACAGACGCCACAGCGTTCTGGTATGTCCCTGCACACCATCGGCTCCGCTGATGACCAGCACTGCATAATCAAGCACTTTAAGGGTCCGCTCCATCTCCGCAGAAAAGTCCACATGCCCCGGTGTATCCAATAAAGTGATTGCCATATCTTTCCAGGAAAATTCTGCCTGCTTTGAGAAAATCGTAATTCCACGCTCCCGCTCCATGGCATTATTGTCAAGATATGCATCCTTATTATCCACTCTTCCCAGATGGCGTATGCTTCCGCTTGTATACAACATACTTTCCGATAATGTTGTCTTTCCTGCATCTACATGTGCAAGAATTCCGATTACCAGCTTCTTCATGTTTAAAGGTATCCTTTCTGACATTTTTTTACGCTGTACAACTAGTCCCGGTTCAGCTCGGCTAAAAGCTCTGCCCGCTTGCTTCCAATCAGCAGCTCCTGATTATACTGTAAATAGCGGTCGCAGTTGTGCTCGGCTAAGAATCTTGCGGATTCTGCCACGGTAGCAAGATCTGTTACAAATACCACCATTTCCTGGCCGCCCTCAAATGCCTGCTCCATAAAATCAAACGCATGCTCTAAGGCTGCTGCGGTCTTTTCTTCGATTGTTTCTAATGTCTTTCTCTGGATATCAAAGGCTGCCTTTTTTTCCTCAAAAACTTCTTTCTTTGCCCCTTCGGAATTACGGTACTCTTTCAAGGCTGCAAAGTCGCGGTCTGTCTTAGCCTTTTCTTTTCCATAGCTTCGGAACAGATTCTGTAATCCGTCCAACAAAAGATTGACCACGCTGAGTCTTTCATCAAAAGCTGCATCATAAATCCGGGCAAATACTTCCGGCCGAATCTTTCCTTCCAATATTAACGGAATTCCATAGTCATCCTTATATTTCTGGTATAAATCAAAATATGCTGCCGCATCCTCTGCCACATCCTTATGGTGTAAAAATTCTCCTACAACGGTTTCATCTACCGGAAGCCCCATTTCTTCATAGGTCTGCATCAAAATGCTTAAGTCCTCCCAGCCTCTTGCTGTGACAAACTGCAAGCCGTCTACATCTGCTTCCACCCGGTAGAAATTCTTTGGACGAAGCTCAAGATAGCTTAAAATTGCACCATGGATATGTCTTGATCTGGCATAAGCTTTCCAAACACCAAGGTCTGCCTCTACCTGCATACAGCGGACACGGTCCAAGGTTACCATATCAAATTCCCGCACCGATTTATTGTATTCCGGCGGATTGCCTGCTGCAACAATAATCCAGCCCTCCGGCACTGCCTGATTACCAAAGGTCTTGCACTGCAAAAACTGTAACATGGTCGGTGCCAGTGTCTCTGACACACAGTTAATCTCATCAATGAAAAGGATTCCTTCCGGACAGCCTTCCTCGATTTTCCGGTATACGCTGGCAATAATCTCACTCATGGTATATTCCGTTATGGAATACTCTTTGCCTGCAAATTCCATTTCTTTGATAAAAGGAAGTCCCACTGCACTCTGTCTGGTATGATGGGTAATCGTATATGCTACCAGTCCGATTTTGCACTCCTCTGCAATCTGCTCCATAATCTGGGTCTTGCCGATTCCCGGCGGTCCCATTAATAAGACCGGTCTCTGACGAATCAGAGGAATCTTATATCTGCCCTCATCATCCTTTTTCAAATATGCTGTTACGGTATGTTTGATTTCTTCCTTTGCCTGTTTGATATTCATCTGTTTTCTTCCAATCTATATTATTTCTCTCATGCATTCTGTTCCAGCTCTTCCGGCTCCAGCTGCAGCCGCATTGCCCATGGTGGTACTGCCGTCTCATCATAGGCTCCCAAGAATAAAAATGCGGTCTTATATTCCGGCTTCTTTACCGGATAAATGCCCTTGCCATCGGTAAAGTACAAGAGTCCATCCAGATGCCGGATGCTTCCTTCTTTGATTAGTTGGTTTACATAAGTAAACGCCGGACGAAAATCCGTATTACCGCCGCCCACTACCTGAAAGCTTTTTAGCAGCCGCTCCATTTCTTCCTGACTGCTGATTACCTCATCCATTTCCACTTTATCATCGCACTGGATAATCCGGATTCTGCATCTTCGAAAGAAGCTGTTCTGCTGGGATAAAATGCCAAATGTCTCATTTAAAAAGCCTTTGATTAAACTGCCGCTGGTGGAATAACTGGTGTCTACCACCACTACAAATTCCCGGATTTTCTTTACTTCCCGGCTCTCCACCGGTTCTATCAGGGGCATATTCTTATAAAGCCGCAGCCCATAGGTATAATAATTCAAATCATACTCATCGGGATTGCATTTTAATTCTTCCTGTAGTATGGAAAATTTCTGTAAAAATTCCTTATAACTCCGGCGGCTTTTCGCAGCACTGATCTGTGTCATCAGAAGTTCTTCTCCCTTTTCCGGCTCATCTCCATGCCGCTTCTTTGCCATACTGGTCTGCCTTGCTATCTTATTCCATTTATTTCTGGCCGCAGATGCCGCGCCATTGCCGGTTTCCTCTTTCCAGAAACGGTGGTCATCCGTATAAAATTCATGATTTAAGGTAAGAAGCTCTTCCATGGATTTTCCCCGCAGCCAGCGGTATACCACTGCTGCAGAAATCCGCCCTTCACCCTTCAATGCTTCATAGGTCTGCTGCCGCAGAAAGCTTAATGCACGCCTGGTACAGGGCTTGTCCATGCCGTCAATGGTCTGCTCCACTACAATATCGCAGGCAAGATTCCAAAGCTTCGTATCTCTGTTTCCTTTTAAAAATAAGTGTGAAAAAATACAGTGCAATATCGTGTGCAGGTACGCCCGGTTCATAAATGCCGGATTATTCCGGAATACGCGTATTACCTGTCCTGCTGAGAAAAAGAGACTCTCTCCGTCCGTAGCCATTGTCTCTAAGCCTTCCATTGCCTGAGGCTTCAATGCAGAAAGTGCCACATCAAGATATCGCAAATCCAGATAGATTTCACTTCTTGCATGCTGCAAGATTTTTACAGACATATCATTTTCCCATTCGGTCTGGGTCTTAATATGCGCCATCTTCTGCTCCTTTCTGTCACTGCATATTTTCTTAATTTTCTGCTGTTTTTACCACTCAATATCATAACAGGAAGAAGCTGCTTCTTCCTTATAATATTTCTGCTGCCAGCTGCTTAAGCTGACACTGCCTTCTGCCCAGCCGGCTTCTGCTGCCTGCTCGATTAATACAGTGATTCCACTCCGCTCCATCACCTGAAGCCGGCATATCAGCTCTAATAATGCTAAATCTTTTTTCTGAATCAAAACATCGCATACCTCACTGGCATGTTCTTCTAAATAAGAAAGATAACGTTCACGGGCTTCTTCCTTTAATTCCGCCGGATATGCCAGTCTGCAAAGTGCCATTCTGGCTGCAGTCCACATCTTCTCCTCAATGCAGATCCGCTCAAATATCATATCGTATGCGGCGGCATCTACCATCCGCTCGTGAAAACACTGTCTTGCCCGGAAACCTTCCCCCGCAATATTCAGTGCAAATATATGTGCCGGTCCGATTTCTTCATAGGAATCGTAATATTCCGGATAGAAAAATAAGGCTTCCTTAAATTCCACTTCCAAATCAGCCCGAACCTGATTTAAGATAAGCTGTGCGCCACTGGCTTCTTCCATGGAAGAACGAAGCACCAGCCGCTTTAAGCTCCGGCAGTTCATAAAGGCATCGCTTCCTAATTCTTTTAAGAAACGCCCCAAGGTAAGTGTTCGTAATTTGCGGCAATTATAAAATGCCAGATTCCCGATTTGTTCCACGGAATCCGGCAAAGAAATTTCTTCGATATCATTTCCGCATAATGCCTTCATAAAACTGTCCACTTCGCCGATGGTAACGGCATCTGCCGGAACATGTTTGCTTTCCGAAAAACAATATGCGCCTATTCTCTTTACTGTGAATCCATCTATCTGATCTGGAATTACAACAACCGGTGTCGTCCCATATACACGCTCTATGCTTATGGAATGTTCATCCAGCGGCTGTATCTCATAGCTGTATGCTGTGTTCATCTTACGCTCCAGTTTCCTCATCTTTTCTCTGCTACAATATAACACATCCCCGGTTATCGCACAAGTTCCGTCATTCCGCCTTCTAAAATCAGACGGTTATTTTCATAGATTCCGGCAAACTGACTCATTGGAAGCGGGCTTACCCCCATTCCCACCTCAATGGTATAGCCGGGACGATTGTATTCCTGAATAAACCAGTCTTTGAAACCGGCATAACCAGATGTAGAGGGTGTCTCTTCCACCCGGTATCCGCTGACCTCGCCAAAGTATTCTGCAATTCTTCTGGAATCTGCCGGTTCATAGTCAAGATACCGCCAGTAAATCACTTCTCCCTGGGCATGATATGCCAGAATTAACGAAAAATTATGGGCTCTTGTAAATTCATAGACACTGCGGCTTTCCGGTGCCACAAGGGGAGCCTCTCCCACATAATCTCTTGGTGCCGGTGTTGTAAATCCCATGGCAAATTTAATGTTTCTGGCATTTTCCCAGCCCGCCGGAAATTGCAGATTCAAATCAATTCCTTCTATATTGGCTTTCCATCCATTCGGAAATGGAATCTTCGGATAATCAGCTGCAATGCGCTCTGCCTCTTCTAAGGATGCACCCTCTTCTAATACTCCATTCACTAAATCCACGCCATCCGGGTTTACCATGGGAACAAGATACAGGGAAAATCCATAAAAAAGCCACGCTGCCTGCACAGTATAAAGCATGCGTCCCGCTGCAAATGCATGGGCATATTCTTCCGCAAATTTAAGCAGGACCGGTGTGGTAATCCATTCGTTGGCATGATATGCTCCACTGTAAAAGACTTCCCGCTCTCCTGTTCCAATCCGAAGATAGGGAATTTCCTTTCCCATCGCACTTTTTCCAATATTTCCCTGAACCAAGAAAGGATAGCGTACCGTAAGCCCTTCCAATATCCAGTCATTGAGATAAGAAGTGTAAGCCACATCTTCTGCTACAAGCGAAAAAGAGAATGGAATTGCAAGAATACTTCCGGTCCGCAGTGCCAGCGGATTTACTGTTGGATTGGCTGTCATAATCGCTGATACACTGGTGTCATAATTGGCCGCAATACCCCATAATGTATCACCTGATTTTATTTCATGCATCGTATATCCTTTTAAATAGGGAAAAAGCTTTCCCCACACTACATCATCTATTTTACAGTTAAATTCTTCCCCGCTCTTTTTCCTTAAAAACTGCCGCAATGCCCTGCAGGTATTCTCTCCCAAAATTCCATCTTTCCTTATGTCATATCCCGCACGGTTTAATGCCAGCTGCACATACTGTACCAGCACGGAGCGTTCTCCCGGATTCAATACTTTCATTCTTTCACCTGTTTCCAGTCCTTCTTATCAGTATATGCAGATGTTTTCAAAACGGAACAAAGAATGTACACTGGCACATCCTCGCGGAGCGTTTTTCACTTTACAGGAAAGCAATTTCCTGTAAAGTGAAAAAGCCTTGCAGACTCTGCAAGACTTCTTCTGGTTATGATATATAATACAATTTGTTTGTACCCTACGGAAATGATTTTGTTTTTGGAATTTACATTCCTGCTAACTGTTTGCCTAAGCTTTCGCATGCAGCAACTGCATCGTCATCCGGTGCTTCCTGACAAATCACACCTTCGCCATTTACAACGGTTGCTCCTGCGCTTGTCATACGGTCTACCCAGTCACGCATCCACTGTCCATCGCCCCATCCGTAAGAACCGAATAATGCGATTTTCTTTCCTGCTGCAAAGCCTTCTACTTCTTCAACGAATGGCTCCATCTCGCCTTCTTCTAAGACTTCTGCACCCATTGCAGGACATCCCATTGCAAATACGGAAGAAGCTTTTAATGCATCCATATCAGCTGTACTTACATCAACAACCTCTGCTTCTTTGCCAGCTGCTTCAATTCCTCTTCCAACAGCCTCAGCCATTTCCTGTGTGTTTCCTGACTGTGTCCAATAAACTACCTGAATCTTACTCATTTTTTCTACCTCCTAAACAGCCGCTTTCTGCGGCATGCTGTCATTATAAATACCAATGATGTCCCGCATTCCCACTCCATTGGAGAGAAGCTGGATGATGGTCTCTTTTTCCATATCATAGCGTGCGAAAAGACGTTTCTTTTCCGGAACATGTGCATACACTTTCCAGTAACCCTGATAGAGTGCATTCTGTCCATTCTGTTCCATAAACCCTCTTACATCTTCTACCGGATAGCCAAGCAGCAATCCCATTTCATGAGGAAAGCCAGGTTCTCCGCACATATAACCCTGGTAACGTTTCTGAAACGTACTGAGAATATTTCCGAGCGTAAAGTCCTGATAACCGGACTCCTGCAGCAGCTCTCGTATCTCTTTACGCATCAGATACGCCTCCAACGGTTTCTTCCGAAAAAGAAGGTAACGAGCTTTTTCCCTGGTCCTGAGCAGTAGCAGGAATGAAATTCCGGATTTTCTCAGGCACTGTTTTACCGCATCCTCCATGCCTGTTGAAACGACTAAGAGATTGGATATCTTTACTCCTGCGATCAATGGGGCACATTGTAACGCTAACTGCGTCTCTGCATTGTGTAAATCCATCTGTTGTACAATTTCCAGAATCTCTGTACTCATAGCTTCTTTTCCTTTCGTTCTAGTTAGTTATTTCTAACTTATGTTTATCATAACTAATTGTATTTCTGTTGTCAACACAAAATGTGCATGGTGAGAATTCTTTATCATATTAAGAATTTCAGTTAGTCTGATATGGTTTAGTTTGGCTGGATGGAATGAAAATATACTTGTATAAAAATACCAGCAGTTTCTCTGCAATATTACATTTTCAAGTTCTACTCTACATTCTTCAAAGCTTCGTCCATCGGTATCTTCCGAATCTTCCGAAGGCAGAACAATGCCACTACGAAGTATGCTGTCAGTACCATAAGCAGTATTTTCCAGTAGATGTTCGGGTCATAGTAAATGCTCAGCCAGCCGGAGTAATCACTCATCATTGCCCGGTAGATAACATTGATGGTTTCTGTAGCAATTGCTTCACCCAGGATAACGGATATCACCACAATCCAGGTGGTGGCTGTCAGATATAATTTCCCTATTTCTCGGGTGTTGTAACCCAATATCTTAACCATGGATATGGATGAAGCATTCCGCTCGATAATCAGCTTTGTCATCAGGTAAATAAGGATTGCTGCCAGTGCAACAGAAAATACATTCATCAGATAGAACATGTCGCCCATAGATACATCAAGCTGTCTTGATACCTTGGTGAGGTCATCTTCTGTAATGGTCGTCATGATATAGGCATCCTCAATATCGGTAATCTTCTTATCGGAGAAATATCCATTGAAATAATCCTCCTCTTTGTCAAATACATCCCGATATTCCTCTTCCGGCATAAAAATTGCCACTGCTGCCGGATACTCATAGATTCCAGCCACCTTAAACTTGTATTTCTTATCTCCATAAGTTTCCTTTAACTCAATGGTATCGCCTTCTGCAAGCCGGTATTTTTCTGCATAACTATCCGAAATGTAGACACCTTCTTTTGGGAAATCAATATCAACATAAGCACTGTCTTTTTCAACTCCATAGACGCTGACCTCTTCGCTGCTGAATTCTGTCGGCATTGTCTTTAAACTACCGGCAAGATAAGTCTCTGCGCCATCTGTTTCCGTTGGAACCGGTGCTTTTAATACATACTGATAATCTGCAAGCATGTGGGACAGCACTTCATCCTGATAATGGTCTAAAAGTGGTGACATCATCATGCCGAAAACCAGCAGAATTTCTGCAAAAGCAATACCGATAAATAAAGTCAGGTAGCCCGCACGGTTCTGTAAAATAATACGGATACGGAACCGGTTAAAGAATTTGAAATGCGGCAGTTTTACTGCTTTTTTCCGCTTTCTTCTGCTCAAATCCCTGCGCAGGAAATTCAGTGGTGAAATACGCAGTTTGGAAGAAATCAAAAGCAGATTAATAACAATCATTATGATTGCCGGAATCACCGTTGTCAGGATAAATGCATCCCCATTCCAGATGGTATGGTAGGTCGGCAGACTATAGCTTCCATAGTACAAACCTGCTACCATATTTTTAAATACGGTATAGCCAAGTATATTTCCAATAATTGCTGCTACGATTGTCACCAGTACCGGAAGATGCAGATAATGCCGCAGCAGTTCTCCTCTGGTATAGCCGGATGCACGCAGCGTTCCGATGACTGCCGCTTCTTTTGTAATCGTATTATTGGTGGTAACTGCAAAGACAAATGCCATAATCGCTATCAGGATATATAACAACGTCATTACCATTGTTTTGTCTCCACCCATATCATCTCCCGTAAAATGAATTGCCTGATTGGAAAATGCCGGTATGTATGCTGCTATTGCCGCCTTACTGCCCAGCACTTTCATAAAATCTTCTGCTTTCTCTTTTGCTTCCGTATCATCAGCCGGAGTTTTTTCATATTTCCAGGAATAGCTGTAATGGAGATTTCCGGTACCATAAGCATCAAAGGCATCCTCTGTGGCAATGGCAACGCCAAATTTTATGGCATCAAACATCAGATCCTTGCTATCGGAAAACAGCGCACTGTAATCCGATAATGCCACCAGACCACTGATGGTCTTTTTCTCACCGCCTACTTTAATGGTATCTCCTACTTTTAAGGAATTATTGTCCGCATACATCCGGTCAATTGCAATTTCATCTTCCTGCTGCGGCATTTCTCCATCCATCAGACATACTTTATCCACTTCGTTTCTTGGTTTAAAAATGCGGAGGGTACTGTCTGACTTTCCATTTACCACCTCTTCTTCCAGATAGTAATTCTCATAAATTGTTACGCCTTCTTTTTCCAGTTCTGTAAGCAGGGTATCGTCAGCTTCTTCCATCAGTTCGAAATTACCATCTTCAATATTGTACTTTTCAAAACTCTCATCATAGGCAGTTATCATACTGCTTCCTGCCACCAGAAATCCCGATACAAATCCGATAGTAGCTGTCAGGAACAGGAAAATCACAAGATATTTTCCAAAATCTGTTTTCAATTCCCTTGGAATTCGTTTTCTTAATGGACTCTTCACTTTCATCACCGCCTTTACCAGTCAAGTTCCTGTGCAGGAATCTTCACTTCATTGGTGTAATCCTTTCGAATCTGTCCATCACGCAGCTTAATGACACGGTCTGCCATGTTTTTGATGGCATCATTATGGGTAACCATAATAACGGTATTTCCATATTTCTGATTTACATCCTCAATCAGCTTCAAAATCTCTTTGGATGTATTGTAATCCAGTGCTCCGGTCGGCTCATCACAGAGCAGAATATCCGGGTTCTTTACAATGGCACGGCCAATGGCTGTACGCTGCTGCTGTCCACCAGATAACTGGTTTGGCAGCTTATGACGATGCTCATAAAGTCCCAGTGTCTTAAGCAATTCGTCAATGTCTAATGATTTATCACTCAGATATGCTCCTACCTCGATATTTTCCTTCACATTGAGGTTTGGGATCAGATTATACATCTGAAATACATATCCTAAATGGCGGCGGCGGTAATTCGTCAGTGCCTTTTCGTTCATATCTGCTGTTTTCTCTCCATTGATGGAAATATAGCCGCTGTCTGCACTGTCAATTCCTCCGATAATATTCAAAAGTGTTGATTTACCGGAACCGGACGGTCCTAACAATACGCAAATCTCACCCTTTTCAACAGAGAAATTAATTCCTTTCAAAACTTCTGTTTTTGCCTCTCCCTGTCCAAAACTTTTTTTCAAATCCTGAATCTCCAGAAACATATTCATCCTCCTCTTTCTTTTCTGACTCTTTTTTCAGTTCTTTTATTTTGTTACTCCTGCTTCCCTCTTTCCCAATGTTGTACTATTTCCAACTTCACGTTAGCTATTTGTAACTTTTGTTAGTATAGCCTATCCATTTGGTAAAAGAAAGGCGTTTACTGATTCTTTTTCTCAATAAACGCCTTTATACTATTTCTTTGCAATGTGCAGTGTCCGCATGGAATTTAAAATTGCAATGACAGATACACCTACATCTGCAAATACTGCTTCCCACATATTGGCAATACCAAATGCACCGAGTATCAGCACAATTGCTTTTACGCCAAGTGCAAATACGATATTCTGGTGCACGATGGAAAGTGTCTTTCTTGCAATCTTCACAAGAGATGCAATCTTTCGCACATCATCATCCATAAGAACTACATCTGCAGCTTCGATTGCCGCATCAGAACCCATACTTCCCATTGCAATTCCAATGTCTGCTCTGGTCAGTACCGGTGCATCGTTGATGCCATCACCCACAAATGCAAGTTTATCTTTCTCATGCTGTTCTTTCAGAAGTGCCTCAACTTGACTTACCTTGTCACCCGGCAGTAATTCTGCATGCACTTCATCCAGTCCCAGTTCATCTGCTACTGCCTGTGCTGCTGCCTTACGGTCTCCGGTCAGCATAACGCATTTCTTCACGCCTACCTTCTTCATGCTATGGATAGCTTCTTTTACGCCCTCCTTAATGGAATCGGAAATTACAATGGTTCCGGCAAATACTCCATCTACCGCAACATAAATTACGGTTCCAGCACTGCTGTTTTCGGTATAGGAAATATTCCGGGCTGCCATCATTTTGGCATTTCCAAGCCATACTTCTTTTCCATCTACAAATGTATGAATTCCATGTCCGGCAATTTCTTCTGTTCCATTTACCCGGTTCATATCCAGTTCTTTGCCATAGGCTTCACGCACGGAATTAGCAATTGGATGATTGGAATATCCTTCTACATGGGCTGCAAGCTCTAAGAGTTCCTCTTTACTTCCATTTACCGGAAGTACCTCAGATACCTTGAACTCGCCTTTGGTCAGTGTACCGGTTTTGTCAAATACGATAGTGGTCATCTCAGCCACTGCCTCTAAATAGTTACTTCCTTTTACCAGAACACCTAAGTTAGAAGATGCTCCGATACCACCGAAGAATCCCAATGGGACGGAGATTACAAGGGCACACGGGCAGGAAATAACAAGGAAAATGCAGGCTCTCTGAATCCACTCAGCCCAGCCGCCGCCTAAAATAATCGGTGGCAGGATTGCAAGAATTACTGCTCCAATGGTAACAACCGGAGTGTAATATTTTGCAAATCTGGTGATAAAGTTCTCCACTCTTGCTTTCTTGCTGCTTGCATTCTCCACCAGTTCCAGAATCTTAGATACTGTGGAATCTTCGAATGCTTTTGTTACTTTTACCTTTAAAGTACCGCTTCCATTGACACAGCCGCTGATGATTTCATCACCTTCTGCTGCTCTTCTTGGAACAGATTCTCCGGTCAGTGCCGCGGTATCGACCATGGACTCACCTTCTACTACAATTCCATCCAGCGGAATACGCTCGCCCGGTTTTACCACGATGACAGTGCCGATTTCCACATCATCCGGATCTGCCTGGACTAATTTGCCATCCTCTTCCACATTGGCATATTCCGGACAAATGTCCATCATATCTGCAATGGACTGTCTGGATTTTCCAACTGCATAACCCTGGAAAAGTTCCCCAATCTGATAGAACAGCATAACTGCAACACCTTCGGAATACTCCTGTACTCCAAATGCTCCAAACGTTGCAATCATCATCAGAAAGTTCTCATCAAATACCTGTCCATGACTGATATTCCGGAACGCTTTAAAAATAATATCATAGCCAATCAGAAGATACGGCACAAGATAAATAATAAAAATCAGGACTGGCTGTGTAATCTGTTCTAAGATACCAACGTGTTCCAATACCAGAAGTGCTACAAATAACACACCCGTAACCAGAATACGCTCCAGCATTTTTTTCTGATTCTTTGTCATAAGCTATCTCCTATCGCAGAATCCGGCAGTCCGGTTCTACCTTTGCACAAGTTTTGGCTACTTCATCCATAATTTCTTCAAAACGCTCATCTTCTGCATCGATGGTCATTTTCTGTGTCATGAAGCTTACTACTGCATCATTGACTCCCGGGATTTTCTTGATTGCTTCTTCCATTTTTGCTGCACAGTTTGCACAGTCTAAGTCTTCCAATTTAAATTTTTTCTTCATTATAATATCCTCCTCATTCTTCAATATGTTCTCTGCCCTGGTCGATAATGGTTCTTACATGTTCATCTGCCAGTGAATAAAATACGGATTTACCTTCCCGCCTGCTGCTGACCAGCTTCGCCTGTTTTAAAATCTTAAGCTGATGGGATACTGCTGACTGCGTCATGTTCAACGTCTCTGCCAGATCACACACACATACTTCCGAGCCAAATAATACAAACAGGATCCGGATTCTGGTAGAATCACCAAATACTTTAAAAAGCTCTGCCAGATCATATAATTCATCTTCATCCGGCATCTTCTCCCGTGCCTTCTTAAGAAGCTCTGCATGAATGCAGTTTTCTTCGCAGCATTCTACATCGTTCATTGCCATCTTCTCACCTCCAGGTCGTTTTAACATATGAGCATTTGTTCATATGTTCATAATACGCTTGGGATTTCAAATTGTCAATATGAAGTTGGAAATTTTTATAAAAAATTTTTCTATGATATACTCTTATATCTATATTCAGGCAGGACAGCCTCCTGCCACATACAAAGGAGTATTTATTATGCATGATTTTAACTTTGAAATGAACCAGTATTTAACCTACTGCCGCACCCAGAAACGCCTTGATGGCAAAACCTTAAAAGCATACCGCATCGACCTTACACAGTTTGGTGTCAGCCTTGCGGCTGCTTTTCCTTCTCTCTCCAGCATATCCGAACTTTCTCCCGCCATATTAGAATCCTATATTGCAACTCTTCACGAACAATTCAAACCGAAAACTGTGAAACGAAAGCTTGCCTCCCTCAAAGCCTTTTTCCACTACCTCGACTACCGCGACCGCATTGTCTCCAACCCTTTTAACAAATTGCATATCAAATTCCGGGAACCGGTGATTCTGCCTAAAACCATTCCGCTTCCTACGATTGAACTGCTTTTATCTTCTATCTATCACCAGTACGCCCACGCCGCTACCGATTTCCAGCGTAAAAATGCTCTCCGGGATGCTGCTGTTATCGAGCTGCTCTTCGCCACCGGCATCCGAATCTCTGAGCTGTGTTCCATCACACCGGATGACATCAACCTTTCCAACCGGACTCTGCTTATCTTCGGCAAAGGTTCCAAAGAGCGGCTCCTCCAGATTGGCAATGACGATGTTGTCCACACCCTGCTGGAATACCGGAAATGTTACCTTCCTGATATTAAGCGTACCAACCGCTTCTTCGTCAACCAGGCAGGACGCCCTCTCTCCGACCAGTACGTCCGCCGAACCATCCGTAAATACTGCAGCCTTGCTTCCATTGATATGCACATCACTCCGCATATGTTCCGCCACACCTTCGCCACCAGCCTCTTAGAAGCCGATGTGGATATCCGCTACATCCAGGAAATGCTTGGTCACAGTTCCATCCACATCACGGAAATCTACACCCATGTTTCCACAGCAAAGCAGCGGGACATTCTGATGAACAAGCATCCGAGGAAGGATTTCAGGGTGGGGTAAACTAAAAAAAGGACTGCTAGAATTGGCAATATTGCTTTTCTGGCAGTTCTTTTATTCATATACTTATTCATTCTTTTGTTTTCTTTGTTTCATTCTTGGAAGAAATGTTGTCATTGTTTGTATAACAGGATTTAAATGAACTATAACTGATGGATAATCAAGTATTATCCTTCATTTAGTAACATAAGGAGATATATGATGAAAAAATATATTTTAATATTATGTATACTTGGAAATCCATATGATTTAATTCATGGCGGTCATCAGCGTACAATTATGGAAATAATTCAACATTTCAAAGATCATTCCGACTTAAATTTTTCAATTATTACATCAAAAATTAGTGATACTCAAGGATATTCTTGCAAACATTTGTTTGGCAATATAACATATTACGAAATTGGAATTCCTCAGAAATGGGTAGATGTTCAAGATTTACTATATGAACATCAAGATTATCTTCTCGGGCAAATATATTCTATTATAGAAAATATGCATACTGTTAATCTGATTCATTCTACTTATTGGATTTCTGGTCTGCTTGGAACAATCATCACCAAAAAATTTAATTGTATGCAAATACACTATCCTATCAGCACCTCTTTTGAAAAAATAAATCATGGATTTCCACCTAGATCGAAATATCAACGATATGCCGAAGATGTCTGTTTTACATTTGCATCACTTATTCTCGTGATTACAAAAGAAGAGGCAGATATATTGCATAAAGAATATAATATTAGTCACAAAAAAATATATATAATTGGAAGAATAGTGGAGCCATGCTTTCAAAATATTCGGTTTGAAATTTCCGAAGATATTACTCTTTCAAAAATTATTACTCTTTACAAAGACAGTACTGCTTTAGAATCTTATGAATGGTGGAATAAATCTGCTTTTTGCTATATAGGAAGAATGGCTGACTACAAAGGTATAAAAGAAATATTGTCAGCATGGGAGATTCTTTATAATAAACATCATGAAAAAACACCTCCTTTATGGTTACTCGGTGGAAATGTCGATGATATTTCTATTTATAGAAAAGCAGTACTTTCTTATGTTCCATCACTTATGAAATACGAAAACGAGCATAAAATTTATTGGTGGGGTTATTCGACGTCAGAGGGATTAGCAACTATTTTGTCTAAATGTAGTGTCATGATAATGCATTCTGCTTTCGAACCTGGTGGGCGCGTTATGTTAGAAGCTTTTGCAACGGGCACTCCGGTTATTTCTACACCATGCGGATTTTCGAGAGACAGTATTACTAATTGGTTAAATGGATTTATTGTTCCCTATAAGGATATTATTCATTTAGCACATTTTATGAACTTTTTTTTAAAAAACGAATATTTATCAAATATGTTAGGAATTCAGGCACAACATACCTTTTATTCTCTAGAAAAAACATGGAATTATTTTCAAACACTAGATTCTATATATCACGGTACCTTTTATAACAAACTGAGGTTGCATTGTCCCGAATCCGAAGGCATACATAAAAATTTTTTAATAAATACATTTCCATACTGTGATATAGAAAATGATACGGATACCATCCGTATAGAATTTCATTTGACTTCAGATTTAAAAAAATATGGAACAACTGACAGTTATCTTTGGAAATCTGAATCTTTTTTAATAAAGCAATATTTTAATCGATTCAATGTACAGCAACTCTGGAACGAATCAGATACTAAAAAAGTAATATGTCTAAAAGATCTCTATCTATGTAGTATATATTCAAATCATTTTAAAAATATATTGCCTATCAAAGAGTATTCTGACAAACTGTTTACCTATATAATGCCTTTTGGTGAGAGGCTTAATATAAAGCAATGCTTTGAAAATATGAAGGAATTATTATCTCTTCTATATAAAGAAGGTGAGACTTTCTTAAAAAAGTTAACACCTATCTATGAGGAAAAAGATTTTCGACGAATAAATGCCAGCTTTCAAAAAAATCATAAACCATACACTTTTTCTAATATGTTAAATGAGTTACATTACGTACTAGATAAAAATTATGCTCTTTTTGACAATGAAATTTTTCTGATGGTGAAACATCTTCTCCAACTTTTAAAAGCATATAAATATGATGCTTATTATTCTATTAATTACGGAAAAAGTGTTATAAATCATATTGTTCGCTATAATGGGCAATTATATTTACTACCTTCTGGCGACATGTTTTATGGTGAAATTGGTTTTGATTACGCATATACATATCTGGAATATTATGATCTTACAGATTTATTCGCCCTTTTGAACGACGAAATACAAAACATCAATGTTATTTATTGGATTTGTTGCATATTGCTGCAAAAATATATCCGTGATCACATTTTGTTCATCGAAGATTCCATTAACATCACGGAACTTTCAAAAATTATACAGATGCATTTTACCAAATTGTTTTAACATTTAATCATATAATGGCTTTCAAAAAAGTAATTTGTTTGTTTAAGAGTTTCATTTACAAAATTATCAAGAAAGTTCAAGTCAAAATAGGCTTGATACAACGAAGTTGAATTTTGTAAGTTTATGTTTTTTATAATTCTATGCCCCTCCTCTTTATCTATGGAATATGCAATCCATAAAATAAGCATAAACGAAGTAATTTCCTTATCATCAATTAATTGCGATGAAATAATATTTTTCTGGGAAAAAAAACGGACTATTTTTTTCCATTTGTTTTCACAATATTTATTTACAATACAGTTTATAGATTGCAAACATTCATCATACCTGTTCTGTTCAAAATATAATAATGCAAGATTAGTATTCGAAATCCACCAATAGGTATGATGATCAGTTTGATGCTGTATCATTTTACCAATTTCGAAATAATGAATTGCTTTCTTTATATCGTTATTACACCAATAAAATTGACCTAACAAATTGCACACTCGCGATTGCTCTACTGATAAATTATTTTTATAACAATTTTGCATTAAATATTCTAACTCCTGTGAAGATTTCAATTGCTTGTTATAAAATGCAACAACTAATTTATTGTATTCATAGTGAAAAAAATCTTCTAATGGTAATTTAGAGGTAAATACATGCATTTGACGAATATATTCTAAAGCTAGTTTAATATCCGTTTTAAATACTTTTGACAAATTATGATCATAATAAGAATATTTTATCAACCAATTATCTGGATATAAAATCTGTGCAGCACTTAATTCCTCTATACATTTATCAATTCCATATAGATGTTTAATTCCTAAAGCATACATATAATATAATCTTGGATCTTCTTTGATGTGATTATTCAATTCCTTTGTTATTTTTTCATAATCCCCCTTGACCAGGTAATATTTTGCTTTCCAAAATAAAAATTCACAGTTAGCTTCAGCAGATAACGTAAATGTCTCAAGTTCATCTATACATATTTCAATTTTTTCTCCAAACTCATTAATACATACATAACTCTGTATCAAGTAAATAACTAATTGATATTTATTGGAGTTATCTAATGATTCGTAATATTTCTCATATATTTTTTCCAGTATTGGAATAACAACATCATACTCTTGATCAGCAATGTAAGCTACAGATAATCCTTTCCAATTCTTGTGTATATAATCTATTTCATCTAATTCCAGTGCCAGCTTAAATTTTTTCTTTTCTTTTCTCTTTGGAATTACATCAAGCAAGTCGATATTTTCCCATAATTTTTTATAAGCTTTTATAGCATACTTTTTAAAAGCAGATTCACTTATCCTTCTCAAAGCGTCCAAAATAGAAATATGAAATGTTTCAACTGAATTTGAACCAATAATAAATAATTGTGAATTTACCAATTCTTCTATAACTTTCTCTCTGCATATTTTGTTTTCAAATATATAACTTAAATCGGCGAGTTTTAAGCTACCATCCATAAATGCAATAAGAATTGTACATATTTTTGTTTCATCACAGCAATCGCTCAATACCCTTTTTATGTATTCTTCGTTCACTCCTTTTGTATATTTCCAATTTTCATACATATATTTATAGAAAAGTGTGTCATTATGTAACACATCTTTTCCATAAACATCCCTCTTCAACAAATCTATTATTTGATCTATATAAAGAGGTACTCCTGGACATAAATTGACTAATTTTTCTCTGTCTTTAACATCTAATAGTTTTCCATATTTTTTCTTAATATATATTTTGGCATCAATCTTTGACAAATTCTGAAGTTTTGTTGTACCTATAATTTTAATTTCAGATTGACATTTACTTAAAAATTCTTGCAAAACGATATGTTCGTCACGAATTTCTAATAGCAATAAAATGTTTTTATCATAAAATTGTTTCATAAATTTCAACAAAAAATTTCGGATTTGAGAAGAAGCATATTCTAAATTTTGAAAAATCAAAATAACATTTTTTTGTTTCAACATTGGCGTATATATTTTAACTAAATATTGTAACAAGAAAAATTGTACTAGTTCAACATCCATGTCTATTAAGCAATTATTTACAAGAATTTTGGACAAAATATTTTTCAATTTTTCTCTTTCTTCATTATCATTAATATACTCAGTTATATTACTGATATCTTCAGGTGAAAATTGAGAAATTGTTAAAATATCCACATGCCAAATAATCGATAATAAATATATAAAAAATGTGTTTACATCTGAAATTTTTGCTATATCTATATATTCATATTCTGTAGGATTCAACTTTAATATTAAGTTATTTATAAAAAAAGATTTTCCACTTCCTTGCCTTCCACAAATAATATATATTCCTGTCTTGTTATCTATATTTTTTATAGTTTCTGCAAACTGTTGTTCTCTTTCTGTTCCTAATAATTCAAACTCTTTTTTAAAATTAATTTTGGGTTCAGAATTTAATGATAACTTTTTAGGATGATCAGCTACAGAATTCTGTAATACTTCAATAAAGTCTGTTGGATAATTTTTTAGTATATCATCTGCTAATTTGGGAATTAACTTAACAATCTCAACTATACCCAGCAACTTCACATCAATATTTGTTCCTCTTGAAAATTTTTTGATTCGATTTTCAGTCTCATTCGAAAAATGTAAATTTGTAAAAATGTACACTTTATCTGCACAAAGATTAACAGAAATAATCAAAGTTTTAGCGAAATCAGACAATGGTAGATCTTTTCTTGATAATTTTCTGAGTTTGGATTCAGAAATCGCTTTATATACATTATGTTCATTGTCTGAAATAATAACTATTCCGTCATATCCCCCATCTTTGCTGTTTTGGGTTTTTTCAATGTGTTTATTAAAATGATACTCTTTAAAAAGTAATTTTAGAAGATCTATCGATAATTCTTCAAAATCTTTCCAATAATCTTGAGCAAATCCCATATAAAATGTTCTCCTATAAATAACAACAGAGTATTGTCTACACCTGTTTTCATTCCTTGCAAATCACTCTTTGACAGTCATTATTTAATTTGCGGTCTAATAAAAACAATAGATAATACTTGATTATCCACCTATTTGTAGCAACTACCATTCTCTCTTTAAACTATATTTGCCTACTAAATCATCAACTTACATAAGAAATTTTTTATGTAAGTTAGATTTTCATAATTTTTTTGATATGCAAATAAAAGCTTTCCTTATTCTAAGCCTATAGATTTCCTTACCTGCATACACTAACTAGTCTCAAATGGGATTACTGCTGGAGAATTCCAACATATCTGAATTATGTGATATTTGTACTAGCTATCACTTATAACTCATACTCCCATTCATCAAATTACTTTTTCTGTTAATAGATTACTCTCTTTGTCATTTCTTGTCAATTATTTTGTTGGAAATCTTTCTCAAAGGACTGCATTTCCCGGAGCATTTCCTTGTCTACATAGCAGCCGGCTTTCTCATGCTCCGTCAGATTGATGGCACAGTCAAACTGGTCGATGATTCCTTCTATCGACTGTACCATTCCTTTCCAGCCATCTCCCATAGCATCCTGCAGCCGCTTCCAGTCCGTATACATTCTGACCGCTGCATTATTATGCTTTCCTTCTATGGTCGGAAGTGAAATCTGCATATCCTTTTTCAGTACCGTCTTGCCATTTTCATCCGGCTCCGGAAAATCTTCTGACGTTTTGGTTGGAATAATAAATCTGGCTTTTGTCATTTCTACGGATAGAAATCTAAAATATAATTTGTAAATAAGTTTCTGCTCGTCTGTTGCCGGGTGTCCAAGCTGGGCAATCAGAAGCATCCATCTTACCAGGTCAGGGTTGGTAACCGGAATGCTAATTTCCGGTATGTTGCTGTAGTCCGGCTCCGGAACAAATTCCGGTGCTGCTATTGCCGTATTTTCATTTACCACTTTGACTCCACAGGCACCATTCATATAAAAACAGTATCCAAGGAAATTGTAAATTGCCTTATGGGAATCATCGTTTTTAATCTCTCTGATTTCATACCGTTCTTCCGGAAATCTGACTTTAAATATATCCTTATATGCCTTAGTCAGAATCCAGATGTCAGGTGGTGTACACATATATGTGCCATCCTGTCGGTCTACCGTCTGGGAAAAAAGTGCCGGCTCACCTGTGATTTTACTGTATACGCAATAAATAGCAGATGCTTCCAATACCTTTTGAACAAGGGATTTTGCAATTACACCAATCCGCTTTCGGACTTCTTCTTTCTCAGCATCATCCTTTGCCGGAATTACTTTCGTTTTATACCACGCATACAAACGCCATATTTCTGAGCAATCTGTAATGCTTAATTCATCAATTTCTTTCTGTGAAAGTACCAGTTGTTTTGATGATACGTAAGTATCTCCCAAACCGGAAATATAGGCATCATGTACTTCTGCAACTGTTGTGGCTCTTGAATATACCATTGTTCCGCATTTTATCGGATAAGTTCCAGCCTGCTCCAGTTTCAATCCTACCCGGCAGTTTTCTTCTTCACGCACAGCTTTTCCCGGACCAACTTCTATTCCGAGCACTACTGTCACCAGTATTTCTCCATCATCATCCGAAAAATTACTCATGTAGACAGCATCACCTACCTGTATTTTTCCCTTCAGTTCACCTACAACCACGATATCATCTGTATTTCTAAGGCGGAACTTATCCTGTACTTTTAATACACACTTTCTTGCTGCTTCTTTGGAACTATTTTCCACTGCATTATCTTTATTCTTAAAAAGATGTAACTTTTCCCTGATTCCCATTGCAACCGGCTCCTTTTCGTTCTTCTAATTGTTCTGCTGTCTATCTATGATATATTCCAGCATTTTTCTCGCATTAGCTTTTTTCATTTGAAGTTCAAACAGTCTTTCCTTTTTTTCGTTAAAAAACAGATATGCCACATTTCCCGGCATTGCACTAACCCCGGTGATTTGCCCGATTGGGATATTTTTTAGTTTTCTTTCTGCATAGTAAAATACTTCATTTTTCTTTATAAATACTGCCGAATATGTAAAATGCTGACACAAAAATGTTGCAAAACCAAGTTGAACCATACAGCAACAAAAAAGAAATAGAAATAGTGACGCTATTTCTATTGAAAATAACAGAATCACCCATTCCAAAACGCTAATTATATAAAACAGAATTCCAAATATCCATATTATTTTTTTATCCCCTACATAGATAAATGCTTCTGCTTTATTATTTTTCTGCTCTTTCTTACATTCAAGCATAAACTTTAAATCAAAAATTCCTATCACAAATGCTAAAATTATTAATATAATTAAAATATATTTCATGCTATCACCTCATCTGTAAAAACTCTACTACCTTATTTCGTTTTTCTAAAAAAAATCGATATTCCGTTCCATCCCTTTTAACTATGGTCATCTGGTTTGGGAAAATGCCAAACAACTTTTCCTTTCTGACTTCTGCAATATCTTTATATAAAATTTTTATTTTTTCACTATTTGGATATACATATTTTTCGCCAAACAGCAATTCCTTTTCTTTAAAATCAAGAAATCCTTTCTTTTTCCAATTTTCCGCACATAAATTTGCCCATACTATATGATTTAAAAACTGGGTTTCCAATTGCATTTTCCTTTGTTCGCCTTTACTCATATCGCTGGTAATATATTTTCTTGATTTATATTCCTTTGGATCTAATATAACAGTTGTTATGCTCATTGTAGCTATAAAAAACAAAATAGTCGGAAATATTAAGGATATATATTCAACTCCTTTTGTAGCATTCTCCTGACTGCCAAACATTTTCATTATCACGCGTCCACGTGTGCCTAACATATTTTTCATTACACTTGCCAAAAACAATGCTCCAAAACCAAACAATGTAAAAAAATATATCCCTATTTCTTTTATATGCCTATTTTTTATTTCAATCTTTTTCGTTCCAATCAGTGTAGTCAAAATTCCAAGTAATCCTGCTAAAATACAACTGAAAAAACAGATAAATACTCTCTTTTCTCCCATTGCTTCTCCCTGCAATGCAATCTGAATTATTAAAGCCACAGATATAACCCCAGAAATATATGCCGCATACTTTCTGTAGTCATACTCCTTATGCACCATCGCTATCACTCCCCCACATAAGAGAAGAAAAACTACTCCTAATGCCATCTTCAAATTATTTTCTATATCTTTTCCTTTACTAAAAATATCTAATGTAAATATCAGCCACGCCACAAAATATATACAAAGAAGTGTACTACCCCAAATTAATATTTCCTTACTCTTTTTCATCACTGCCTCCACTACTGTATGGAATGATTTGCTCTAATCCAATTCCAATATCTCTTTCACATTTTTACATCTTGCCATTATTTCCTGTGTTATATCATCATTCATTGCATATGAAAATAAATACTCCTTCTTTCGGTCAAAAACATCTGTAAATGCACCATAATCTTTGCGTAACTTTTCAGGTGTCTTTCCAAAAATAGTCCTATGAGGGCAATTATTGCCAGTCATTATGTATCCTATCTTTGAATATTCTATTTTTTCACTAACAAATGCTGTTCCTTCATATCCCGTTACCAGCATATAATCCCTGTTAAAAATGATATAAAAGGATTTATCATATGTTCTTTTTATCACCAGAAGTGCTGGATAATATAATAATGCCAAAAGCCACATCACAATCATTACAACTTTACTTGCAAAAAAAACATAAAATAAAACTCCAAGTACAACAAGTGCTGCTCCTACTGAAATTGCGATTGTTCTGCATGTCCGTTCATTTCTCTTAGTACTTTTCATATAATGAATTTTCTTTCCAGTCACTTTTGCATCTGATTTCACTTCCTCATCATTCTTTTTTCCATAGTTTTTCAGTAACTGATCAATATTAAAAAATGCTGTCTCTAATACTTCTTCATCATCTACATATAATCTTGCTTTATTCGCTTTCTTATGGTCTCTTTCAAAATAAAATTTATTGCCGTATCCCCGTTTTAATAATGTAGAATATGTTATCGTTCCATTCTGGTATATACAAATTTTCTCACTGTAAAACAATTTTTCAAATGCAATCAATATTACCTTCCCTACAATTCCGGCTTTCCATGCATTTAAGACAGCCGGATGTATATTTCCTGTCATAACACACAATATTGCCTGTAGTAAATATATATCAAAGACCGTGCTTATCGTTAAAGTTAATACTACACCACGACCATTTGTTAATATACTTTGGGAAAATTTGTTTTTTATTACTTCTGTTTTCAGATGTATTAAAATTCGTTTTATATTGCACCCTACATTAATTATTAAAATACCAATAATGACTATTCTGCACAGACATTTGCCCCACACCAATTTTTCCGAATTATCAAACAGTTTCCACAGGTTAAATATATCATCTTTCCATGCCCACAAACCTATCATGATACTAAACAAAGCGCATATACTTAGCAGTCTTACATATATTAATACCCAACCAACTACTACTCCCCCGCCTTGGTTAAAATTTGTTCTAACCCCAAATAAATTTGCAAAACACTCTCTAAATAATATTCGAATTCCATATATAAATAGCAAAATAAAAAATAATGTATATATGTATATCATCTTTTCCATTCCTTAACTTTAAAATGAACTATACTCCTGTTCCACATGCAATTTTATATACTCTGTCATTTTCATCAAAATAGAATGATGTTGAATAAATACCATTTTGAACCGCATATTCATTTTCTTCCTCATTACTTAAAGTTTCCTTTAATCCATATGCCAGCATAACTTCTTTTTTTGATGAGCCTACCCCAATTTGCAGTATTCCAAATCGAATATCAGGATCCGTAATTCTAACACTTTCCATATAATTTCCAATAAAGGTATATTCTATATCTTCAAATTTAATATCCTCGCAACTTCCATATAATTTTTCTCTGCTAACAGGGTCACCTTCTTTTTCTAAAATTTCCTGTTTGCTTTGACGGAAAAAACAATTAAAATCGTGTAATCCATATGTACCGTATTTCACTTTAAGAAATATAACTAATACTATAAAAATAAGAATAATAATACCTATAACTGCCTTTGCTCTTCTTTTACTCTTTACCATCTTTTTTCCCCCATTTTATAATAGTAATGTTTCTACTTTTTTGTCAGCCTGTTCATATTTTCTGAAATAGTAATATATCCTTTTCCTCCTCACCAAAGAAAAAACTTCCGGTTTATTTACTATTTTCATTTCTGGATTTATAAAAGTCTGGTCTCACAATTATATCTACTCTTACAAATGCACTCATAAATGCAAAAAGCATCGTTGCAATCATAATACAACACAAAAAAAATACTGAACTTTTTTGTTTTCCTAATGCATTGAATAATACTGCTCCTCTGCGTCCAAAAAATCGTCTTCCTACCACACACAAACACGTTAATAAAAATAAACTCATTGTTTCTATAATTTTTAACGTACTTCTTACATTTTTATTTTTTATTTCTATTTTTCCAGTTGTTAATAATGCCCCCCAAATTCCCAATATTATAGAAATCACATAACTTATAATACAAATTGCTGTGCTTTTTTCAGGCGGCAAATTTCCCTGCACCATTATTTGTATCGTAAGTCCTAGGGAAACAAATAAGCATATATGTGCATTGTATTTTCTATAATCGTATTCCTTTCTTATAAATGAAACTATTGCCCCCAAAATAATAAAAGCTATTACACACACTGCTATACATGCTGTAAAACCCATATCGGCTCCACGATAATAACTCTCATATGCTCCCAGTAACCCCAACACACTATATACAAAAATTCTTGCCCCTGTTTGTTTTAAAATTGCTTTACCCTTTTTCACCATAGCCTCATCTCCATATTGAAGTCTGCAACTGACCAAGTCACCTTTTTACATCAGCGATGAAATAATGCCATATGTTCTTTTTATTTTTCTGATAGAGCATACTTCGCATCTGCCATGCATATCTCCATATATCATAATTCAAATAATATGTATTGACTTTGTTGCTGCTCCTTCATCTATTTCATTTTTAAAATTTAGATATAGCGACTTTGTAATATATATATTTCCTGTGTATTTTTCCATTATTTCATCAATTACATCTTTCTGGTAGATAAAGCCCACTTTTTGCTTAGATTTAAATATTTTATTCTCTATTTCAATGGAAGTCACTTTATCTGGATATAACCCCACCTCCATTGGATCTATTTTTTCAAAAAATAAAGTAAACCATGGACAAGGAATTATTTTTCCATTTTTCCACATATTAATTGGATTTGTTCCATGAAAATATATGTATGCATTCGATATCACAACAGCTTCCATTTTCTTCAATTTTTTTCTGTTCTTTTTGAATTTATGAAAAAATACGATTTCATCATGTCGAATAATATATCCATCTTGAAAAAACTGAACAGAAAATGTCACTGCCAAAAACGCTTCTATTAAAAGCAAATCCACAAATAACAATGTTAGTTGCTCTTTTGCATTTGTTCTCCTAACCTCTCTGCATGCAATTTTTCAGTTTACCGGCTCTAATTATTCACATATTTCCATTACTAAATAAATAATAGATGCAATCATAAAACAAATGGATAATATAAAGTATTTGATTTTTTCTTTCATTTCTTCTTGTTTTTTCCACTCTGCAAAGCATTCCACTGTCGCAGCCACACATGCAAAAAATATTTGAAAAGCTCCCCAAAAAAAGCATACAATTGATGCTTTTGCATTAAGCAAATAGATAGAAAATAATGCCAAACCAATTAGCATTTCATAACTCACACAAACAACCATGGAAAAAATTGTCGTTTGATTGTAAACTGCTACTGGAAATAGAAACAAATTCCTTATTTTCCCATTAATCACTATTCTCCTAAATCTCTCATCACAGTTTCTCACTCTACATGCTAAAATCATTCCAATTGTTGTAATTGTTAACATAATAATATATCTATTCGGCATTACTTAATTTTTCTCCCTTGAATTTATACACCTTTATACTCTCTTTGAATATCGTCCAAATATTTTTTATAAATTATTTGGGATACTTGCCGGAGAATTCCGACATATATGAACTTCCTTATTCTATAAAAGATGTAAGTGTTATTTTCATAGCCCACACTCCCATTGTTTACTCAACAATCATTTAATAGCTTAAACATTTTACTTTTTTCTGTCAATTAACATTTTAGATAAAACACACTATTGTATTTATATGATTTTCACAAAAGCGAATTATATAACTTTTACATTTCATTATGTACTTCCGGGAATATATGCTATAATGGACGCATATTTGATTCATTTACTAAGGAGAGGTATTTTACAATGAAAGAAAAATTTAAAAATCTGTCAACACCCGTTGGAATTGTGCTGTCTATTGTAGCGGTTATTCTTTTTACCGGGTTATTGTTGGGACTTGGCTTTGTTTTAGGAAAAATTCCGGGATTAAATGAACAAAACGACTACCTGCTTCAGGCAATCGCAGAATTTATCATTCTGATTGTTTTCCTGATTATAACCTTTGTGATTGGTTATACCCGCATCTTTACGGAAAATGTTGCCGGCTGGCTCAGAAGTTTATATACCGGCGGTTTCTTTGTGGTTTACTGTCTGTTCAGCCTTATTGCACAGATTTATCTTTGCGGTATGTCAAAAGCGGGAAATGTAAGACCTGCTTTGGAAATTATATTCTATATAGTTGCTATTTTTCTGGTTGGACTGGTAGAAGAACTGGTCTTTCGAGGTGTCATTTTTAATCTGTTACTGAACAGTTTTCCAAAAACAAGAAAAGGCATTACCGGTGCCATTGTTTTAGGCGGCGTCCTCTTTGGTCTGATGCATTTTGTAAATATCCTTTCCGGAGTGAAATTTACAAGTGCACTGATTCAGGTTATCTCTGCTGCTCTGATGGGTATTTTATTCTGTACGATATATGCATCTACCCGCAATTTCTGGATGCTTGTCATTTTCCATGCCCTTGTTGATTTTGCCAGCCTGCTTTCCACCGGAATTTTCGATGCCGGAAATATTGTGTCCCAGATCAATACTTTCTCTGCAATTAATTCCCTGTCATTTATCATGCTGGCAATTCCAATGTTTGTTATGCTGCGCAAATCAAGACGTATCCGCTTAGAGATGCTCTACAACAACATTCCGATTTATGATGATGAACACGAAGCTAAGATGCTTTCCATCGTATCTCTTGTTCTTGGCATCATCAGTCTGGTACTTTCCTGCATCGGCTATCTGATTGGGCTTGGTATTGTAGGCATTTTTGCAGCAATTCTTTCCAAGAAAGCCAAACCATATAATAACTCTATGGCTACTGCCGGAATGATTACTTCCATCATAGGAATTATCCTTTCTGCCATTGCTGTGGTTCTTCTCAGCGTGGTCTACTCCAGCGATATGATGGCACAGTTTATGTAAAAGTTCAACATGAAAAGCCCGGATTGCTCCGGGCTTTTCTTATACATTGTCTACATTGTTTAAATTTTTTCGGATACGAGGGCTATGCTTCTTCCTTGTCATCCAGATTTACTACGATTATATTTTTTCTTGTAACTGCGCCAATCTCTTCCAATGCATTGAGCATACGGTATACGGTTGCTGTTCCAATGCTTTTGTCTTTCTTGGACGCTCTGTAATAAATTTCCTTACAACTGGAGCAGTTATCTTCTAAGATAATATCCAAAAGAATACGACGCTGCTTTGTCATCCGGCATCCCCGGTCTTTCAGCATCTTGATTATCTTGTCTCTGGTCTGTGTCGTCTGCGTCATGCCTGCCTCCAATCTAGATTAATGGCAATGTCCATCACAGTGCTTGCAGTTCACACCACACTGCAGTGATTTTCCTGCCTTTTTGTCTTTTACCATGCTTCGAATTATAAGTGCAACGACTGCTACAACTACAGTTCCAACAATAACTGTACCCATCGTAATCACTCCTTTCTGTTATGGCGGATTATTTTGCTTTTACTGTTACATTTAATGTCTGGCTTTCCTTATAAGGACGGAACAAAAGATAAATGAATCCGATGATTAAAAGGAATGCGACTACTGTTCCAATACCAAATGTTCCTGCTGTAATTAAGGAACCAATCTGGAAGATACATAAGGATACAACATATGCAAGGATACACTGATATCCGATTGCGAACCAGAACCATTTTGTATTGTTCATCTCACGTTTGATTGCACCCATAGCTGCAAAACATGGTGCACACAGTAAGTTGAATACTAAGTAAGAATATGCTGCAAGTGCAGTCATGCTGCTTGCAAGGTTACCCCAGATTTCTGCTCCGTCTTCTGCAACTTCTGCAAATCCGAATAACTGTCCGATTGTTCCTACTACGTTCTCTTTTGCGATTAATCCGGTAATCGCTGCAACTGTCATCTTCCAGTTACCCCATCCAAGAGGTGCGAAGATCCAGGCAACTGCATTACCAATCTTAGCTAAGATACATTCTGCCTGAGCAGCTTCCAGCGCGGTTCCTTCCAGTCCGTCAAAGCTTAACATTCCGAAGCTTCCGTCTGTCCATCCAAAGTTCATTAAGAACCAGACTACGATAGTTGATAAGAGGATGATGGTACCAGCCTTCTTAATAAAGGACCAGCCTCTCTCCCACATGCTTCTTAATACGTTTCCAACTGTTGGCCAGTGATATGCCGGTAACTCCATAACGAATGGTGCCGGATCTCCAGCGAACATCTTTGTTTTCTTTAAGATAATACCGGAACAGATGATTGCTGCGATACCAACGAAATATGCACTTGGTGCAACCCATGAAGCTCCATCAAACAATGCACCAGCGATTAATGCGATGATTGGAAGTTTTGCTCCACATGGGATAAATGTTGTTGTCATGATTGTCATCTTACGGTCTCTGTCATTTTCAATGGTTCTGGATGCCATAACTCCAGGAACTCCACAACCACTACCGATTAACATCGGGATAAATGATTTTCCGGAAAGACCGAATTTACGGAAGATACGGTCCATGATAAATGCGACACGAGCCATATAACCGCAGGACTCTAAGAATGCCAGGAAGATAAATAATACCAGCATCTGAGGTACGAATCCGAGAACCGCACCAACACCAGAGATAATACCATCTACGATAAGACCTGTCAGCCAGTCTGCACATCCGATATTTTCAAAGAAGTTCTGTGCTGCCGGGATAATCCACTCACCAAATAAGGTATCATTGGTCCAGTCTGTCAGAATAGAACCTACTGTTGTTACAGATACATAATATACAACCCACATAACTACTGCGAAGATTGGCAGTGCCAGCCAACGGTTTGTTACGATACGGTCAATCTTATCGGAAGTAGAAAGTGCTTTCTTGCCATTCTTGGTAATACACTCACCAATAATGCTTGAAATATATACATATCTTTCATTTGTGATAATACTTTCGGTATCATCATCAAATGCATCTTCCATTTCTTTGATTTCTGCAGATACATCTGCTTTCTGTTTCATCTGCTCTGCAATCTTATCATCCTTCTCAAGAAGTTTGATTGCGAAGAAACGTTTCTGTTCTTCCGGAATGTCACTTCCTAATTTTTCTTCTGCCTTGCGGATAATCTCTTCTGCTTCTGCTGAGAATTCATGTACCGGAGCTCCGGCTTTCTGCTTTGCAGCTTCAATTGCTTTCTCTGCTGCTGCCATGATTCCGGTTCCTTTTAATGCAGAAATCTCAACTACTTCGCATCCTAATTTTTTAGAAAGCTTGTCGATATGTATCTGGTCTCCGGATTTCTTTACCAAGTCCATCATGTTTACAGCCATGATAACCGGAATTCCCAGTTCCATTAACTGTGTAGAAAGATAAAGGTTTCTCTCGATGTTGGTTCCATCTACAATATTTAAGATTGCATCCGGACGTTCGTTAATCAGATAATTTCTTGCAACAACTTCTTCCAGTGTATATGGTGATAAGGAATAGATACCTGGTAAGTCCATGATTGTTACATCCTTATGACCTTTTAACTTTCCTTCTTTTTTCTCTACAGTTACGCCCGGCCAGTTACCTACGAACTGGTTAGAACCTGTCAGAGCATTAAATAATGTGGTTTTTCCACTGTTGGGATTTCCTGCTAATGCAATTTTAATCGCCATCTTTTTTACTCCTCTTTTCTTCTTTCTTTTATCATTTTTGAATTTCCTGCATAGATCCTTTCTATGCTGTTAGTCCAATGTTTCTTTTGTTAGTCGGACTGTTTCGATGTTAGCTTAGTATTCCTTATGTTAGTGTTTGCTAACCTATGTGCAAAAAAATTTACTCTACTTCAATCATTTCTGCATCTGCTTTACGAAGAGAAAGCTCATAGCCTCGAACTGTCACCTCTACCGGATCACCGAGTGGAGCAACCTTTCTTACATAAACGTCCACGCCCTTGGTAATACCCATGTCCATGATACGTCTCTTTACCGGTCCCTCTCCGGACAGTTTTTTCACCTTTACGGTCTGACCGCAGGCTACTTCTTTTAATGTCTTCATAATTTCCTCCTTCTGGCTGTTACACCATAATCTTATTTGCCATGTCTTTTCCAATTGCTACTCTGGATTCTTTGACATTTACAATCATATTTCCATTTACCTCAGATACCACTGTTACTGTACCACCGGCAACAAAGCCAAGGTTCTCAAGAAATCTTCTTGTTTCTTCTTTACCGCCGACTTTCTTAATTACGTTCGGCTCTCCTTCTTTTACCATAGATAAAGGCATCATACTCTCCTCTTTTCTATTGTGCTATTGTTAATTTTTTCTCATTTCATTGGTTAGTATATTCTAACCATCATTAGTTGTCAAGAACGTTTTTGAGAATTTTTTCTCATTAAGAAGCATTTTTTAGATTCACTTTATGATTTGATATGTTCGGCTTAATATGTTATACTTACCTAAATTCATGTATTATTATAGAAAAAACGTTAATGGGGGTGTTGTTATATGGCAACAAATGAATCAGCAGAAAATTATCTTGAGACTATTCTTATGCTGAGCAAAAAGCTTCCTGTGGTTCGTTCTGTAGATATTGCCAATGAACTTGGCTTTAAGAAATCCAGTGTCAGCATTGCAATGAAGAATTTAAGAGAAAAGAATCATATTACGGTAACCGATTCCGGTTTCATCTATCTTACCGATTCCGGTCGTGAAATTGCAGAAATGATTTATGAACGTCATGAATTCCTTTCTACCTGGTTAGAAAGTCTTGGTGTACCAAAGGAAATCGCAACAGAAGATGCATGCAAAATGGAACATGTTATCAGTAAAGAAAGCTTTACCGCAATCAAAAAAGCTCTGAAGCAGTAATACTACTGCTCCAAAGCTTTTTCTTTGTCTACAAACATCATAATGAATGCCATGAACAACACGGCTGCACATATCAGAATTGCTTTCTCTGCCAATAATTTCACAAAGGCATTTCCAATAATTGCTCCAATAATAAACATTAAGATGATTCCATAATACAGCATTCCTTTAAACGCGGATTCTTTATTCTTCGTATAATGGAAATCACACCAGTTCTGTGTCCCGCTTCTTAAGTTTCCAATGCACATTGTCGTTGCAATTCCATTGCCATGAATCTTCCGGAAGCTCTCCACCTGTATGCCACATGCCAGTGAAGTCAGACTGTTGGCTGCCAGATTCATGCTCTGTGGAAAAAAGCATACCACAAATAGCACCAGTGCTTCACATAATACAGAAAGCTGCCGCCAATGAAACAGGCTCTTATCTTTTGCATGTACCCGTACTACATCTGCCAGCGCTATTCCCACCGCAAATGCCAGCACCGGGAACAGATAATGTAATGCCATTCCCCAATTTCTCTCCGATAAATTGATTCCGAGCAATAACATATTTCCCGTCTGCGCATTAGCAAATACTTCATCCCTGCACATATAGGAATACGCATCCATAAATCCTCCAGCCAACGCCAGCACGATTCCAAGTTCTATTGATTCCGACATCTGTCTGGAACGCCTCATAATTATCATCCTCTCATCCTTGGTTTTCTTCTTATTATACTATGGGTGTCAAGGGGTGGGGTCAAACTATATCTTTAACGTAGCCATAATATACGAAACTATTTTTTCTTCTGTATTCAGTTGCTTATCTACAAAATATTTTTTTAAAGATGTTTCATCTATTACTTCATTCCCCGGCTCATCATCTTTATATGCAATTCTTTTTTCAATCCAGGGGGTTTGCGAATGACTGATTAATTCAAGTGTTTTTGGTGAATAAACTCCAAATGTTTTAATTACTAAATCTATTGCTTTTATTTCATCAGCAGTAAGCTTCGATAACATGCATCCATGCGTACTATTTATTCCATTATCAATCGGATTAAATTTATATTTTTTGTACTTATTATATATCTCCGGATACACATAGCCATGTTGCCATGCCTGACACTCCTCTAATAATAATCTCTTTCCATTTAACGCATAATTAACGCCATTCGAAAATGCTAATAATTTTTCTAATGCAAGAGGGGTAACCTCCCCCAAATTTGTAATAATATAATTGGCAACCTGTTCAATTTTCGATTCTGAAATGTCTTTTAATTTCGAATATCTGGCAATAAGTCTCTTGTATGCACTGTCTTTTAATTTATGCCTGTTTTCCTCAACTTTACTATAGAAAAATCTTTCATCATTTAAAAATTTGCTTAAAATATCGGAATATTTTTTTGTAGGAATATATCCCTCAAAATATCTCTTTATGGTTGCTTTTCCAAATCCGGCTATATCTGCTAACGCCTCTTTTCCCACATCATATTTCTCTAATATTTCAACTATATCATCCTGTAAAATGATTCCCTTTAGTCTCTTATATGCTTCTATTTTTTCTTCAGACCTTCTTGTATTATAGTCTATATCTGTTGCGACTTCATGCCCGCACTCTTTGCAACGCCCAACTTTAAATCTAAACCGAACCAATTCTCCCCTATAATATTCCTCAACTATCTCCTCTTGCTCTGTAAATTCTACCAAATCCTCACATTCGTTACAGTAAGCCAAATTCATCTTATCCATAATTCCACCTACTTTCTTCTCTTTGTCTCTGTTCTCTTCTTGTTTCTTTCCTTATTCTCTTACTATGTATTGTGATATACAGCATATGGAACCTTTCGCAGTTCATGTTGATACGATTTTTATATTTTATCAATTTTCGTATCATATATTTATGTATAACATGATTTGAGCAATTGTCAATTAGAGAAAATATAATTAAATAAATGGATAGACTCCTTATTTCCAGCACAAAAAAGAGTATCTGTATTCACCATTTTGGTTTAACAAATACTCTCTCTATCAAAATATTTTTTAATTCCGGTGTGCTATTTCATCATACCATTTCATAAACACTTCCCCTTTATCAGTAGCATATATAAATGTTTTATTCTTGTATTGACTTACAACAATGGAAAACAGTTTACAATATCTTTGGGGGATCAAGAGGATTGTCCATTTTTCCGTGCCAACTTTCCAGAATTATTCCTCTTTACTTTTTTCTAACTGATACCATTCTTCTAAAACATCATATGCGGTCTTCTTTTTATCATTGCTAAATATTATGTCATATTTATAATCTGCATTTAATCTATTAGCTGCAACATCATATACCAGTTTAATCTGCGTTGGCATTTCCTTTTGATGTTCCTGACATACCTTTTTGAGAGCCACGATATCATCATTAATAATATTAACTGCTTGCGATTGTCTAGGTATCGAAACATCGTATTCTTTTTGCCCCTCTACTATAACATCATTTAGCCGATTCTTCTTTACAATTTTACCATTAACTAAAAAAAAGAAACCACTTGATAGCATACCTTTTTCGCAAGAACAATAAATATAAATCCTCTCTGCTCTTTTTTCCACATATTCCAGGCATATTGCCACCATATCCGCCTGTATTTCTGAAAAATAATCTTCAAACACTTTTTTCATTGCTTTTCCTCCCTTATATTTAAAAATTTTAAGATACCTCTGCTGTTTCGTTTTCTATTTCGTTATTTTTCTATTTATAATTTGACCAGTGTCTGCTTCAATCAAAAAATTTAATCCAGTAAATGTTATGATGCTTACATATTGGCAATCTTTTTTTCCAATAGACACAACAGTCTGTGGAGTCAATGGCTTAATAACATCATCTATTTTCCATATCTTATTACCACTAAAGTCATATGCTGCTAAATTATTTGTAGGATGAGCCGTTGAATACTTATTTCTTATTACCACACATTTTTCAAATTCTATTACCTGTGCAATCTTTTCACTGAATATAATTTGTTTTTCACCCAAGCATATTATATTCTCTTTATATGAATAATCTTTTTTCATTTTAGTATACCAATTAACCTTTTATTTACTAAATCCGACCGTTTCATCTGTTTCATATTCCACAAAAAATACAATCCAACATTTCTTCAATTTTATTTCCATATTTTACAAGGCAACCATTGCATCTGACTAAAATTTTACCACATATTTGCTATTTTCTCTACCCATCTCCATCTGTTGCATGCCATTGTAACATGGGTGTTTTAAAGCGTTAAGGAAAATATCAAAAAATTATTACTCTCACATAATTAAAATTATATTGTTTCATAATAATTTTTCTCTAAAATGAAATCATCAGGAAAAATAGGACATACTATCTCCTTACTTAACAGCCCACATAAAAAGTCTTCCATACTCATTATCTCAACCGAAAAAATATAGGTTCATACCAGCAGTAATATCAATCTGCTTGGCAAGGTATCTCCTGAGTTTTCGCAGGAACAGCTTTACATCCAGAAAGGCTTGTTTCGTATTCCCACCTCGGCAAAATTTTACTAGCAACTCCAACATACGGGGACTTGTTCCGCAAATCTTTATAGAACATTTATTATCGCTTACTGGAACAAATTCCTTACACAAATCTTCCACGGTCTTACCCTTTAGATACTTTCTGGCTGGGTAATGCTCCCGGAAATATACTCTTCTGCCAAATCGATATCTTTTGTTATGTCCAAATCAGGAAATTTCTCCTTATATTTTATGGTTGCGACGTAGCATCTGGAAATATTGTATTCCAGTCCATTAGTTTCCAAAAACTCAATATTGGCTTGTCCATGCCCTCTACCCTTCATTTTAAATATAGCACCTGTCTTTGGATTGGGGCAATACTCAGAATAATACCAACTATATTAATTATTTCACTATATGATTTACACAAAAGTTGAAACTGTCTTGTACAACCATAATAAATTTTATTTTTTATAGCGAACCAAGTCATAGGGATAATATGGTACATCCTTTAAGCTACTATCATCCAGATTTAGTATTTTAGCAATAGCACCTGCTTCAAAACTCCAATACCCATAATACACATTTTTGCTTGATTTATGACTATCATACCAAGCACATTCCCTATGTATTTCGTACCATTTTTCCTGTAAATACTCTTTCAATGCTTCACAAGCTATTATTTCATCATTATCCAAAATTTGTTTTAAGCATTCGTATACTTCAAATTCAAACTCAACTCCTTCTCGCTCCCAAGTAGAATCAATTTCTTTAATCAAGGTATTTACTAAATAGTCATCAAACTTTTCAGATATAAGCCTCTGCTCTAATTCAAATATGTCACTCCTATTAACTTTGAACAATACCCCCAATGAAAGCACTTTTACCAACTCAATATAGCCATATTTTCTGTCCCACATCTTGCTATAATAAAACAATAATTTTTTGTAACATTCTTCAATCGTTTCCAAATTTTCTCCTAAAGAATATAATAAATTGATTTCTTTTTCATAGGAATTAATTAAAATACTATATCCATTACAAGTACCTCTATCTAATTCTCCTTTTTCAAGAGCTGTTTTTTTTACGGCATCTTCAAACATTATTATATATTTTCTTTCCTTTTGGATTAAAGTGTTAAAATAATGTTCATCTTTCATTCTAGCTCTCATTTTTCATTCTCCTATTGTTTGATTCCATCAATTCTTTTCTGATTTCAGAAATAATACGCTTGGGGCAGTTTGAGGCTACTTCCATGGCAGATGAAAACATACTTGCCATGCGGCAGTTATGCCGTTACCGGGATTCTGTTGTTTCCTCCAGAACAAAAATCAAGCTTCGCATCAGTACGATTATGGAACAGATTTTCCCGGAATACGAAAAACAGTTTTCCTCTCTATGGCTCGGCACATCCATGGACATTCTTGAAAAGTACCTTATCCCTAAAAACATTTAGAACACCACAATAGATGAGCTCTTTGAAATTATAAAAGATAAGAGCCACAACAAACTTACCATAAAAAAACTGTTTCTATCAAAGATGTTGCGGCTGATACCTTTGGTATTAAGATAGCACAAGATGCGTCCGCTTTTCAGTTAAAACAGCTGATTGACCGATTGAATTTCCTTAATGAACAGCTGAAAGCTCTTGACCATGAAATTCTCAGTTACTATGAGAAGTTTGATTGTTACCTCCATACACTTCCGGGAATCGGCATGATTGCTGCTGCAACCACCTGTTCTTTTTACAACAGTCCTTTAAATGCCTATTACAAAAAGAAGCGTGAACAGGGCAAACACCATCTGACTGCCACTGGCGCAGTAGCAAGAAAGCTTACCACCGTAATCTATGCTGTATTACGGGATGGTAAGCCCTATGAACCTAAGAAATTCTGTTAATATATGGTAGTGAGACTACTAATTAAGCCTGCCGGTGGGGAGGCTTAGTTGTGGTGCATAGAAATAATCTCATCAACATATTCTTTCAAATCATCTTCCAAATCTTCCCTTATAGCAATAATTGATTCCCAATTTAAATCTTTTCCTATATCATAATAATTCACAGCATCACATATCATATTCAATATTGCCTCTCTTGTCTGATACTTCATACCTTGAAAATTAATTGTTACATAGTCTTCAATTAACAACAAAAGTTGTTCTTTGGAATAATCATGCATTCTAATTCTATCATCCATATTGGAGACCAACTCCTCTAATTTTTTTTCATCCAATATCCTTAACACCTCCATTAATCACCCACTAATTCAATTTTGATATGGATCCAAGATTGGTATATGTGTATCATTAATAATAACCTCATCATAATCCGGACCATTGGGATTAAAATACTTTGCTTCACGAAAATCATTTATTGTAGGGTCAAAATATCTTCTACCACGTTGAACTCTAACAACCCAACCATTATAAGCATTAGAGCCAACCGGGGCACTTGGGTCCGCATTGTGTACTCTAACTCTATATGTCTGCCCATTCTGAACCCACTTAAACTCAAATCCTTCTGTAGCTCCTCCCTGTACTGGATATAACTCTCTCAAAACTGCTTCATCTGGAATTCTATCCAATATCTCGTCTACAGTACTTCCTTCTAATTCTGTAAAATCACCAATTTTTTCACTTGACGTTCCATAGCTAGTCTCCCCTACATTTCCCAACTGCTGCGGTCTTTTTACGTTATTTACTACTTCCAGCTCTG
>ERZ772897.253-NODE-253-length-67641-cov-10.034149_pt1 | contig 67641 bp, 54 predicted proteins | sample MGYA00512125_ERZ772897 | MGnify/ENA primary metagenome ERZ772897 (study PRJEB29015, sample SAMEA2737660) | human gut metagenome | biome: human gut; feature: human-associated habitat; material: faeces | place: China | collected 2012 ... | reverse complement strand
CAGGTGAAATAAAAAAACTTCAGGGACTTCTTTATTTTACAGATGGAAAGGGAAGATATCCGAAAAAGAAAATGCCTTATCAGACAGCGTTTGTTTTTATTGATAAGATGAGTGAGTGTGAGGTGCCGGCATGGGCAATGAAGGTTGAGCTGGAATAAAGTGAGTAGAAAAAGCAGGATAAAAAGAAAATTAATGAGAGGATTAGATAATGAATATCAAGAAAGCAAAGGAAGAGATTAAGAATACAGTTAGAGCATATTTGAAAAAAGATGCTGACGGGGAGTATATGATTCCGGCTATAAGACAGCGTCCAATATTACTTATAGGACCTCCGGGTATTGGCAAGACACAGATTATGGAACAGATTGCGAGAGAGTGTAAAGTAGGACTTGTCTCTTATACGATTACACATCATACAAGGCAGAGTGCAGTAGGTCTGCCGTTTATTGTTGAGGAAGAATTTGACGGAAAAAAATATTCTGTCACAGAATATACAATGAGTGAAATTATTGCAAGTGTATATAGAAAAATTAAGGAAAGCGGCATTCCGGAGGGAATTTTGTTTATCGATGAGATAAATTGTGTGTCGGAAACGCTTGCACCGACAATGCTTCAGTTTTTGCAATGCAAAACATTCGGAAATCAGGAGATACCTAAGGGATGGATAATAATAGCGGCAGGAAATCCGGCAGAATATAATAAATCTGTAAGAGAATTTGACATGGTAACTCTTGACAGAGTAAGAAAAATAAACGTTGAAGCGGATTTTAATATATGGAAAGAATATGCGATAAACAGTCATATAAACAGAGCGATAATAAATTATCTTGAACTCAGGCCAAACAATTTTTATAAAGTTGAGGCAGATATAGACGGTATGCAGTTTGTTACGGCAAGAGGCTGGGAGGATTTGAGTAATCTTTATGATACATACAATGAGATAGGGATAAAAGTTGATGAGGATATAATTGCCGAATTTATACAGCATGAAGATACGGCAAAAGATGTAGCTGCGTATTTTGAACTTTATGAAAAATACAAAAATAATTACGGTATTTTGGATATACTTGCAGGAAATCCCGGAAAACAGGCATATCAAAACATATTTGACGCATCATTTGATGAGAGGATAAGCGTTGTAAACCTTTTGATAAGCGGACTTGAGGTATCATTTCATAAAGTATCGTTGAATAAGATGATTACTGATATATGGTATGATTTTCTGAAAAAATATAAAAATGGACTTGAAGAAAACGGCTATGAACAAAAAGAGTGTAGAGATACAGCAGGTATCGGTCAGGATGGAAGCATTTTTGCAGACATGTTTGAACAAAAGAAAATCGAATTTGACAGGAGTAAAAAAGCAGGCTTTTTAAGCAGAGATGAGATAAAAGCGAATGAATATATAATAGAAAAATTATCAAAGACACATATAAGCTCGGAAAAAGATGCAGATGCGGCATTTAGGGAAGCACTTACAGGATTTGAATGCATGAGACAGGAACTTGAAAAAAGCGAGGATTTGGCATCAGAACAGCTTGAAAATGTATTCTTGTTTATTGAAGAGACAATTGGTGCAGGTCAGGAAATGGTCGTATTTGTAACAGAGCTTACATTAAATAGTGAAACAGCTATGTTTCTTTCTGACAATCCGAGTGAAAAATATCTCAAATATAACAGTGAGCTTCTTGTCGGTACAAAGAAAGAAGAGATATTGTCAAAACTGAGAAAAGATGAGATTTACGGAGAAGAGCATGTAAGGGACTTCTGATAAGGCAATAAATTTTAATTATTTCTTAAATATTTTTAGGATAAACAAAAGTAACAGCTTAGCGTATTGAAAAAAATAATTTTTTGTATATCACTAAGCCGTTGTTTTTGTCATTTTACTGTATCGTTTCCCATCTTTCCATAAGTTCTTCAAGTCTGTCTGTATTTTGTTCTATTTTAGAAGAAATCTCTTGTAATTTAACAGAGTTAGTTGACACTTCATCTGTCTGTAAAAGTTCTGTGAGTTCTTCGTTTTCTGTTTCAAGTTTTTCAATTTCAGCTTCAATTTTCTTGACTTCATTTTCGATTTTTCTAAGACGAGCCTGTTCTTCCTTCTGTTGTTTCCAGCTGAGTTTTGTATCGGAAGCAGTATTATCTGAGCTGTCTGTATCAGAAATCATAGTGGAACTGTTTCCGGAGGTTTGATTTAAAGTCTGGGTATTAAGCTGCGCACGCTCATTGTCCTCTTTTTTCTCAAGGTAGTAATCGTAGTTACCGACATAGTTTACTATTTGATGTCTGGTAAGGTCAAGTATTCTTGTTGCTGTTTTGTTTATAAAAAATCTGTCATGAGATACATAGAGGACAGTTCCCTCAAAGTTATTTATTGCATTTTCAAGAATTTCCTTTGAGTCTATATCAAGGTGGTTTGTCGGCTCATCAAGGATGAGGAAGTTTGCATCTGACAACATAAGTTTTGCAAGAGATACACGACCTCTTTCTCCACCGCTCAGATTTTTGATTTTCTTAAAAACATCATCCTCCGTAAACAAAAATGCGGCAAGCATATTTCTTATCTGTGTATTTGTCATAGTAGGATATGTATCCTGAATTTCTTCAAATAATGTTTTTCCCATGTGAAGCACCTGGTGTTCCTGGTCATAGTATGCAATTTGGACATTGGTGCCGAGTGTTATGCTGCCTGTGTCAGGGGCAAGCATTTTGTTTATCATTTTCAGAATGGTAGTTTTTCCTGTACCATTGTCGCCGATTATGGCTACTTTTTCGCCTCGTTTTACTTCAAATGCAATGTCAGAAAAGAGTGAGTATTCACCGAAACTTTTAGACAAATTTTTTATTGTGAGCACATCATTTCCGCTTTGTATCTTTGGAGTGAAAAGAAGATGCATCTGTGTGTTTTCTTCAATAGGTTTTTCGATACGTTCCATCTTATCGAGCATTTTTTGACGGCTTTCTGCACGTTTTATGGATTTTTCTCTGTTGAAAGAGCGAAGCTTTGTAATAACTTCCTCCTGATGTTTTATCTCAGCCTGCTGGTTCATGTACTGTTTCATAAGGCTGTCGAGAAGTGCCTGGCGTTTTGTTGAATAATCGCTGTAATTACCCGAAAAGACTGTTGAATGTGTCTGTCTTAATTCAACAACCTTAGTGACTATTTTATCAAGAAAATATCTGTCATGAGCAACTATTAAAACGGCACCATTGTAGCTGTTTAGATAACCTTCAAGCCAGTGGATGGAATTCATGTCAAGGTGGTTTGTCGGCTCATCAAGTATTATTAAATCGGGAGCCTGTAAAAGCATTTTAGCAAGAGCAACTCTGGTTTTCTGACCTCCTGAAAGTTTTGAGATAGGTTTGCTAAAATCATTATCTTCAAAACCAAGACCTTTTAAGACACCGTTTATCTCACTTTCATATGAATAACCGTCAAGCTGTTCAAAGCGGTGTCTGGCATTATCGTACTGCTTGATAAGAGAGTCGAGTTCATCACCTGATGAGTTATTCATTTTCTCTGAGAGTTCATTCATTTTTTTCTCTAAAATCTTTACCTCAGGTTTAGCAGTCTGCATTTCTTCTATAATACTCTCACCCGATTCAAATTCTTGATTCTGTGCAAGATATCCGACAGAAGCGTCTTTTTTTATAATAATATCACCGGAATCGTAACCTTCTTTTCCTACTATAATTTTTAATAAGGTAGATTTACCGGAACCGTTTACACCTACGATGGCGGCTTTTTCGTTGTCATTTATATGAAATGATACATCATTTAAAACTACATCTGTTGCAAATGATTTGCTGATGTGGCTGCATTGTAATATCATATTTACCTCCGTGTGAAAAATTTATATACAAAAGTTAAGTATAAATTTGAACAGTGATTTTTGCAAGCTTAAAAATACAGACAGAAAAACTTTTTTGGAGTAATTCTGTCTGTATAAGGTACGATTTAATCATTTTAGAAAAATCATAGTATTTAATTATTATGAAGACTGTTTTTCATTGCCTCAAAGCTTTCTTTACTTATTACATGCTCGATGCGGCATGCATCTTCAAGAGCAATTTCCTCAGGAACACCGAGAGATATAAGCCATTTGGAAATAAATTCGTGTCTCTCATATATCATTTCTGCTATTTCACGACCTGAATCGGTAAGATATATGTAACCGGCATCAGTGACTGTGATGTGTTTCTTTTCACGAAGATTTTTCATGGCAACACTGACACTGGATTTTTTAAAGCCAAGATGATTTGCTATATCTACACCCCTGACAACAGGGAGGGTTTTGCTGAGCATAAGTATAGTTTCAAGATAATTTTCAGAAGATTCATTACTGTTCATTTAACTCACCTCACCATAAGTTTACTTTCATACCTAATTTTAACATATAGAATATGTTTTTTCAATGTTGCATATTTTTTTTATGTTATTGACATTGATTATCAGTTAGAGTATACTAACAATTGTAAGAGATAGTAAACAAAATGTCAATAATAAATATGTTTTAAAGTTGCTGGCTGCATCGCAGATGTGGGCAGTGATATTTTAGAAAGGGGATTTTAAAATGATAGCAACTATTATTATAAGTATTATTATTGTGATTGCATTGGCGGCAGCACTTAGAAGTGTTATAAAAGGAAAGAAGAACGGGTGTACAGGAAATTGCGCGAGCTGTTCAGGATGTGCAGCAAATCATAAAAAGTAAAAACTTGCAAACTGTCTGTGTGAGACAAACTGCAAAGAAATGAGGAATACAATGAAGATAAGTGAAATATTGAAAAACAATAAAATTACATTGTCTATGGAGGTTTTTCCGCCAAAGACGAGTACAGCGTTTGAAACGGTAAATAAAGCTGTTAAAGAGATTGCGGCATTGAAGCCTGATTTTATGAGTGTTACATACGGTGCCGGCGGTGGGACGAGTAAACACACGGTTAAGATAGCGACAGACATAAAAAAACAGTACGGAGTGACTTCTATGGCGCATCTTACCTGTGTTTCATCAAGCGAGGACACAGTGAAAAATCAGATTGAGATTATAAGGGATGCCGGTATTGAAAATATACTTGCTTTAAGGGGAGATATTCCGGCAGAAACTGAGTTTCCTATGCCGGGACAGTTTAAACATGCATCTGACCTTGTACATCAGATTAAAAACATAGCACCTGATATCTGCATAGGAGGCGCATGTTATCCGGAGGGACACCCGGAGGCAGATGACAAGACTGCGGATATAGCCAATATAAAGAAAAAAGTTGATGCGGGATGCGAGTTTTTGACAACTCAGATGTTTTTTGATAATTCGATTTTTTATAATTATCTGTACAGATTAAGGGAGGCGGGTATATTTGTACCTGTAATTGCGGGAATTATGCCTATTACGAAGAAGGCACAGCTTGCAAGGAGCATACAGCTTTCAGGTTGTTGTGTACCGGCTAAATTTAAGTCGATAGTTGACTGGTTTGGTGATGAATCTCAAAAGATGCAGCAGGCAGGAATTGCTTATGCTACGGAACAGATTATCGATTTGTTTGCAAACGGTATTAAAAATGTGCATGTATACACTATGAATAATCCTGAGGTAGCACTTGGGATACAAAATAATCTGTCTGAAATAATCGGAAAATAAAAATAGAAAAGCAGAAATTTTTGCGGCAGCAGGCATGAATACTGAGAAAAATTCACAAAATTTGTAGTAAAATCTGTTTATAAATTAGTGATTTGTTATAGAATAAATGGGATAAAGTATGTATAATGTATGAATAAACAGTTGACAAGGAGAATGGGAAATATGAAAACATTAAGAATGAAAATACTTATTCCTATTTTGGTGCTTGCATTTATATGTACTGCTTACTCAGGATGGAATATTTTATCTATGAAAAACCTTAAAGAGTCAAGTATAAGTAACTCAGAAAAAAATTCAGAAGCGATTCACAAGCTGGACACGCTTTCTATTGAATTTGAGAAAATGCACAAACAAATATTCATTTATTTTGTTACAGGAAATGAAACTGCAAAGGCGGAGATAAGAAACAATGTCTCAGATATTGCAGAAACTGTTACAAGCAATATAGATGAATATGAAAAAGGCATTGACAAGAATAATACTAAGGAAGTAACACGTTTTAATACTTTTAAGGAATCATATAACGAACTTTATAAAAAGTATAAACAGGCATTGTTAATGTGCGAAAAAGATTTAAACAGTGCCATTCAGGTTGCAAATGATGAGCTTCAACCTATGGTAGACAAGACGGAATCTGCAATCAATGCATTGACAGATGCTATTCAAAATGATATTGCGGCGTCTAATGAGGAACAGGCAAAGACATTTGATATGAGCATAAGAATGTCGATTGTTCAGATTTTTATAGCACTTATCATAAGCCTGATTTCTGTATTGGCATGTATTATTACCATTACAAAACCTACGACAAATACAACAAAAGATTTGGACAAAGTTGTTGAGAAGCTTGAAAATAATTGTGGCAATCTAAATGAGAGAATTCCGGTCAGGACTAAGGATGAGATTGGACTTCTTGTAAAGGGCATAAATAAATTTATGGATGTTTTGCAGAGTGTTATAGGGGATGTTGTGAAATCCTCAGGCGGACTTAAAGAAAGCTTTGCAGATGTTGAAAAGAGTATAACACGTGTGAATGACAATTCATGTGATGTATCTGCTGTTATGCAGCAATTGTCGGCATCCATGCAGGAAGTATCAGCAACATTGATTACAATAGATAAAAATGTCAGTGATGTAGATTCAAGCGTAGACGAATTTGAAAAATCAAGTGAGGATATATTAGAGTATTCAAATGAAATGCAGCAGAGAGCATCTGAACTTGAACAAAATGCGATAGACAGCCGAAAGACAACAGGAGATATGATTGGAGAAATCATTGAAAAGCTTAAGAAAGCCATTGACAACAGCAGAAGCGTTGAGCAGGTTGAAAATCTTACAAATGAAATCTTGTCTATATCCAGCCAGACTAACTTACTTGCATTAAATGCTTCTATAGAAGCGGCAAGAGCTGGTGAGGCAGGAAAAGGCTTTGCGGTTGTTGCAGACGAGATAAGAAAACTTGCCGACAGCAGCAGGGAAACGGCAAACAATATCCAGCAGATTAACGAGCATGTTATAGCTGCGGTAAATGAACTTAGCAAAAATTCAAATCAGATAGTTGAATACATAGACAGTGATATTTTACCTGACTACAACAATTTTGTTGAATCAGGAAGAAAATACAGTGATGATTCGGTTTACATCAATGATGAGATGAAGAACTTTGCTGAAAAAACACGCAAATTACATAAAGTTATCAGCAAGCTTGTAAATTCCGTATCAAGTATAACTACAGTTATAGAAGACAGTGCAAGAGGTATTGAAAATGCATCTCAGGGCGCAACATCACTTGCAGGTGAAGTGCAGAAGATAAAAAATGAAATGAGTGTAAGTATGGAACTTGTCGGCGTGCTTGAGGATAACTGTAACAGATTTAATGTAAGCACGGTCACAGAAGAACATAGTGCAGAGTGTGAGACAGAAATATAAAATATCCATAAATTTTATATTGTATATTGCAAGTAAAATTTTTTCAGGTATAATTGATAAGTGGTGAATGTTTTTTACAAATGTAAAAAGAAGAACCTATCACTTTTTGAAAGGAAGAATACAATGGATATTTTTAATGTATTGACAATGATTGGTGGACTTGCTCTATTTCTTTATGGAATGCATGTCATGGGAGACGGTCTTGCCAAAACATCCGGTGGTAAATTAGAAGCAATTCTTGAAAAGTTTACTTCAAAAACTCTTTTTGCCGTATTGCTTGGTGCCGGAGTAACAGCCGTTATTCAGTCATCGTCAGCTACAACAGTTATGGTTGTAGGTTTTGTGAATTCAGGCATTATGAAGCTTGAACAGGCTGTTGGCATAATCATGGGTGCCAACATCGGTACTACAGTAACTTCATGGATACTTTCACTTACGGGAATTCAAGGAGACAGTCTGATTATCAATCTTTTGAAACCGACATCATTCTCACCGATACTTGCAATAATTGGTGTGGGCATGATTTTATTTGCAAAAAGCAATACCAAAAAAGATGTTGGAACAATATTAGCAGGTTTTGCCATTCTTATGACAGGTATGAGTACAATGAGTGAGGCTGTTGAACCACTCACAAAAATGCCTGCATTTACAAAAATATTTTTAATGTTTAGTGATAATCCTATCATAGGTGTTATTGTAGGAACCGTGCTTACTGCGATTATACAGTCTTCATCAGCTTCTGTTGGTATATTACAGGCATTTTGTCTTGCAGGAACAGTCAGCTATGCATCAGCGCTGCCTATTATTATGGGACAAAATATCGGTACATGTGTAACTGCACTTTTATCGGCAGTAGGAGCAAGAAAAAATGCGAAGAGAGCAGCATTTGTACATTTCTATTTTAACCTTATAGGAACTATTGTCTTTATGATTGGTTTTTACGGAATAAATGCGTTTGTACATTTTAATTTCCTAAGTCAGTCAGCTTCGGTTGCAGGTATAGCTGTAATTCATACTGCATTTAATATAATAGCAACATTATGTCTGCTTCCTCTGAAAAATGTACTTGTTACCCTTGCCAAACTCACAATCAAAGATAACGAGACAGAGGAACATACGGTTAAATCACTTCTTGACGAGCGTTTCCTTGAGAAACCTGCCTTTGCTGTAAATCAGGCACAGAAAACAGCTGTTCTTATGGCAAAAGCGTCAGAAGATGCATTATTTAAGGCAATTGCTCTTTTCCATCATTATGATAATGATATTGCCGAGGAAGTATCAAATTTGGAAGATATGGTAGATCATTATGAGGATGAGCTTGGAACATATCTTATGAAACTTAATAACGCAGACCTTTCAGATGCGGATTCAAAGATTGTTTCTACGATACTTCATTGTATAGGGGATTTCGAGAGAATTTCAGACCATGCGGTAAATCTTATGAATACAGCCAATGAAGTTTACAGGAAAAAGGAACATTTCTCTGACAAGGCGAAAGGTGAATTAGAGGTATACGAAGGTGCCATAAGAGATATTGTTTCAATGACATTCAGTGTTTTTGAAAAACAGGATGTAGCTATGGCAACAAAAGTTGAGCCTTTGGAGGAAGTTATTGATACATTAAATGATGAGGTAAAGAAAAAGCATGTAAAACGTCTGCGCAAAGGAAAATGTACTATTGAACTTGGTTTTGTACTTTCTGACATAACCACCAATTTTGAGAGAATAGCAGACCATTGTTCCAATATAGCAGTCTGTATTATACAGACAAACGAGGATGGATTTGATACGCATGAGTATCTTGATAACTTAAAGGAAAACGATGATCCTAAGTTTAAAAATATGTACAAAGAATACCGCAATAAGTACAAATTACCATGATATGATGCAATGGTCAAAATAATTTTTGCCCCAACATCATGAAAAATATGATTAAATTTTACACGCCCCTATGTTTTCACACAGGGGCGTGTCGTGTTATAATGTAAACATAAATGTGCTTAAAACGTAATAAGAAAATAATTGATAAGAGAGGATAAAAAATGGCAATAGTAACATTAAAAAAGGGTGAGGGAAGAACAATTAAAAGTGGCGGAATGTGGATTTTTGACAATGAGATTGCCTCAATAATGGGTTCTTTTGAAGATGGAGATATAGTTCTTGTTCATGATTTTGACGGTTATCCGATGGGAAAAGGTTTTATAAACAGAAATTCAAAAATCAGAGTCAGATTGATGACAAGAAATACAGAACAGGATATAAATGATGAATTTTTGAGAAAGAGGCTTGAAAATGCATGGGAATACAGAAAAAAGACGGTTGATACATCGAGCTGCAGGGTAGTGTTTGGTGAGGCAGATTTTCTTCCGGGACTTGTTATAGACAAATTTTCTGACGTGTTGGTTGTTCAGTCTCTTGCACTCGGAATAGATAAATTTAAGGAAAAGATAGTTGACATATTAAAAGATATTTTGGAAAAAGACGGAATTCATATAAGAGGTGTGTATGAGAGGAGTGACGCAAAAGTCAGAAAAAATGAGGGACTTGAGCGTATCAAAGGATTTATAGGAAATGAATTCGACACGAATGTTGAGATAGTTGAAAACGGAGTTAAATATTATGTGGATGTAAAAGAAGGTCAGAAAACAGGATTTTTCCTTGATCAGAAATACAACAGGCAGTCTATAAGAAAATTGTGTAAAGATGCGAAAGTTCTTGATTGCTTTACACATACAGGTTCGTTTGCTTTAAATGCAGGTCAGGCAGGAGCAAAAAGTGTACTTGGTCTTGATGCATCTGAACTTGGTGTAGAGCAGGCAATAAAAAATGCAGAGCTTAACGGGCTCTCGGATACAGTTAAATTTGAATGTGCAGATGTGTTCGACAAATTACCTGAGCTTGAAAAAGCCGGCGAAAAATTTGATGTAGTTATACTTGACCCACCGGCATTTACAAAATCAAGAAATTCAATAAAAAATGCCGTAAAGGGTTATCGTGAAATAAATTTAAGAGGAATGAAACTTGTAAAAGACGGCGGTTTTCTTGCAACCTGTTCATGTTCACACTTTATGGATTATGACTTATTTACAAAAACAATAGCGCAGGCAGCGTCAAATGTGCATAAAAGACTTCGTCAGGTTGAGTTTAGAACACAGGCACCTGATCATCCGATACTTTGGGCTGCCAATGAATCATACTATTTGAAGTTTTATATATTCCAGGTATGTGATGAAAAGTAAGAAGAATTTAGCTGATATGCTTAGAATAAAGGAGTAATATGAGATTTTTTCACATTTCCGATTTACATTTTGGAAAACAATTATATGGGTACGACCTTACAGAGGAACATAGGAATTTTATAAGACAGCTTGGAAAATATTGCGAGGAGTATTCGCCTGATGCAGTGCTTATTGCAGGGGATATTTATGACAGAGCAGTTCCTTCGGCAGGTGCAGTTACTCTGATGGATGAACTTTTAATGACACTTTCAGGAATAACGGTTCTTATAATTTCAGGAAATCACGATAATGCCCAAAGGCTCAATTATGGAAGTGATTTTTTGAGAAAACACAATATATATATATCATCAATGCCACCGGTTGAAGATTTGAAAATGGAGAAGATAAGTCTTTCGGATGAAAATGGAAATGTAAATTTTTATCTTTTACCTTTTTTTAAACCTGTTATGTTTAAAAATTCCATGCCGGATGAATATTTAAACGGTGAAAATGTTATTATAAAAAAAATCGTTGAAAATACGGATATAGATAAGAGCGAGCGCAATGTTGTAATGTCACATCAGTTTTTTATATCGGGACATGAAGAACCAAAACTTTGTGATTCTGAGCAATTGCCGGCAATAGTGGGAGGACTTGATGCTGTAGATATAGCGGCTTTTGAAGATTTTGAGTATAGTGCCCTGGGGCATATACACGGAGGTCAGTTCGTCGGAAATGAAAAAAACAGATACAGCGGGACACCGGTCAAATTTTCAGTAAGCGAGAGAAATCATAATAAAAGCATTGTTATGGTGGATTTAGAAGAGAAGGGCAAAAAGGCTGAAATAACAAAACTTCCGCTTAACCAGATAAGAGATGTAAAGAAATTAGAAGGATATTTTGAAGATATAATTGCACTGGCAGATGAAGAAATTAAGAAAGATTATGTGAGCATAACTCTGAGGGATGAAGATATAATTCCTAATGTAAAGGAGAAGCTGAATGCATATTTTGATAATATATTAGAGGTAATTATAGATAATTCACAGACGAGAAAGATAATGCTTGATGATGTTGAAGAATTAAAGGAAATGTCACCATTTGACTCTTTTAACACATTTTTTGAGCAGTTAAATGACCGAAAGATGGATGAAAATGAAAGTGAGTTATTCAGGGAAATACTTAGTGAGGTTATAAAGGAGTAGAATGATATGAGACCGATAAAACTTGTTATGTCAGCATTTGGTTCTTATGGCGGTGAGGAAGTTGTGGATTTCTCAAAGATAAAAGGAGGTCTGTTTCTTATATCAGGAGATACAGGCTCAGGCAAAACGACTATATTTGATGGTATAATGTATGCTCTTTATAATAAGCTGGGCGGTGATGACAGAGAAACTAAAATGATGCGCAGTGAGTATGCTGATGATAAACGAAAAACTTTCGTGGAATTTACATTTGAATATGCTCACGGACAAAATAAAGGCTTATATACAGTAAAGAGGACTACTCATTTTAGAAAAAGCGGAATGGTGTCTGATGTAACGCTTACGATGCCTGACGGAGAAGTTTTTGTCGGGAAAAATAAAGAGACAGATGAGAAAATACAAAGTATTATAGGACTTGATTACAAACAATTTGGAAAGATAGTCATGATAGCCCAGGGACAATTTCGTGAACTCATAATGGAAAGCACGAAAAACAGAAAAGAAATTTTTAAAAGTATTTTTTCGATGGATATTTATGAGAAAATTGAAAAAAACATAAGTGAAAGATTTAAAAAAATATATGGAAAGTTAAAGGATAATAATCTTTTGCTTGAGGAAAATTTTGGCTCAGCTATTATAAACAGTGAAAGTGAAAATGCAATTTTATGGAGTGATGCATATGATAAGAGAGACACGGAGCCTGAAAAATTGTTGTCAATTCTTGAAAGTGAGATAGACATACTTGAAAAAGACAAAACTGGACTTAAAAAGGTTATAGATAAGGAAAATACTGAGCTGGTTAGGATAACCAAACAGATATCTGATGCTGACAAGATAAACGCGAAATTTGAGAAAATGCAGATGGCGGAAACAAGATATAAAGAATTGTTAGGCGAAAAGGAGATATATGCGGCTAAAGCGGAAAAAGTAAGAAAAGCCAAAGCGGCATATGAGGTCAGGCAGGTACAAAATATTTACCTTAAGATACAGAAAAATATACAATTAAAAAAAGAACAGCTCAAAAAAAATCAAAGCAGACTGGAGGAGACTTCAAAAAGGCATGATGCTTTGTTAGTCAGGAAAGAGGAATTTGAGCAGAAAAATAATGCAAAATATACACAACTTTTAAATCAAAAAAGTAAGATTGAAAATGAAATGTCTGTGTATGAAGAATATGACGATAAAAGAGAACTATATCAGAAAGAAAATGATACATTAACAGAGATTAGAAATCAGGTTTTGGAATTAAAAAAGCAGAATGAAGAATATCTTTTGTCAAGAGAGAAAACAGAGGAAAAACTGCATGAGTTAAAGGACATTGAAATAGTATTTAGTCAGTATGAAAATGATAAGGAAAAAATTCTTAAAAACACAGATGAAATTTCGCAGCTTCAAAAGACATTAAAAATGTATCTGACTGAAAACGACAGTCTTAAGAATATTGAAAATGACTATAGTGCTAAATATATTGAGTGGAAAAATGCAAGAAAGACATTTGAGCAGATAAGTGACAGGTATGTAACGGCACAGGCAGCTATTCTTGCTGCTAAGTTAGAAAACGGAAAACCATGTCCGGTATGTGGAGCATTGGAACATATAAATCCGGCTAAGATGACTGAAGACACAGTTACAAAAGATGATTTAGACAAGGCGAAATTAAGAGAGGACAGGCTTGAGAGAGAAAAAAACGAAAAGCAGGCAGAGTACGAGGAGAGCAGGAGAAAGACTGAGATTTTAAAATCTGAATTTATAAAAGGATATTATAAGGAAAATAAACAATCAGATACGCAGATTTTAGATTTTGATAAAGCAGAAAAAGAATTGGAAAATAAACTTTCTGATGTAAAAGAAAAACTGAATGGTGTTGAAAAAAATATTGATATTGCAAAGAAAAAGATAGTTCAAAAGGAAGAATGTTATAAGACAAGAGAAAAACTTGAAACAAAACTTGCGGTATTGGAAAAGGAAATAGCAAAAACATGTGACAGGCTGAATGAACAATCGGTCTATGTGGGAAGCATTTTAGCACAAGCTGATACGTTAGGTAAAACCTTATCATACAATAATTCCAAAGAAGCAAAAAAAGTGCTTGAAAAGTTTGAAAAAGAGATTAAAGAAATTGAGTCTGAAAAACAGGAAATAGAGGATTTGACAGCGGATTGTGACAAAACAAAGAGTCTGTTAAAAGGAAAAATAGAGGAAACAAAAAAACAGTTAGAGACAGATAAAAATGAGTTTGCAAAAGAGTATAAGAATTTTGAAAATATGCTTAACAAAAAAGGTTTTGATAGTATAGATTCATATAAAGAAAGTATTTTAGAAGATGAACAGATAACATTGCTTGAAGAACAGATTGAGAAATACCGTGATGAACTCAATAGGCTGAAATCGGAAATATCAGTATTAAATGACATGCTGGCAGATGAGAGTATAATAGATACGGAAGAACTTTTACAGACTAAATCAAAAATGCAGGTTAGAGTTAAGCAGTTAAACAAGGAAAACGAAGATATAATTTCAAAACTTGGAAACAATGTCTCTGTAAAGAAAAAAATAGTCAATCTGTTGCGTGACAGAGGTGAGTTAGATAAAAAATACAGAGTTATAGCCTCACTTAACAATGCTGCAAATAATAAAAAAATACATTTTCAGACTTTTGTATTGAGACAATATTTCAATATGGTAATATCATATGCAAACAAAAGACTTGCGGTAATGACATCAAATAATTTTTTGTTGAGATGCAGAGACATTTCATTTTCAACTGCCGGTGAGACAGGACTTGAACTTGATGTTTATAGTCCTGTGACAGGAAAGGTAAGGGATGCACATTCACTTTCAGGTGGTGAAACATTTATGGCTTCTCTTGCAATGGCACTCGGAATGTCAGATATTGTTCAAAATAAATCAGGTAAAACTAATATTGATACAATGTTTATTGATGAGGGATTTGGCTCATTAAGTGATGATGTGAGAGACAAGGCAGTCAGAATACTTCTTGAACTTGCAGGAAGCAGTAGAACGGTAGGGGTTATTTCGCATGTATCGGAACTTAAAGAGCAGATTCCGTCAAAGATACTTGTAAGAAAGGAGAACGATGGAAGTCATATTACATGGTCTCAGGACAGATAGAAAAAAGAAGATGACATGTAAGCAGGTACAAAAAAGGATTATTGATTTCATAAACGATGATATGGATGTCAAAGAACTGGGTACTTTTATTGAGCATTTGGAAAGCTGCGACGAGTGTAAGGAAGAGTATGATGTATATTATACACTTATAATGGGAATGAGAATACTTGACAGTGATAATCTTAAGGGAAAGACAAAGATTGATTCGCAGGAAAAAATAAATAGTGCTAAATCTTATCTGTTTAAATGGCGCATTGTTTTATTGGAGAAAATTCTTCTTTTTATATTTATCTGTATTGGCATTATTCTTGTATATTGAGATATTGGGGTCAAAAGGCATTTTGCCCTCAATTGATGCGTGATAATTAACATTTGTGATTTATGATAAGAACTAAGAAGGGAAATTTTATAATGAGTGAAAAGATAGTTTTAATAGATGGACACAGTATCTTAAACAGGGCATTTTACGGAGTGCCTGATTTGACAAATTCTGAGGGAATGCATACAAACGCTGTATATGGATTTTTAAATATCATGTTTAAAATTTTGGATACAGAAAAGCCGGAATATCTCACGGTTGCATTTGATGTAAAAAAACCTACGTTCAGGCATGAAATGTTTAAGGAATATAAGGGGACAAGAAAGCCGATGCCCGAGGAATTAAGACAGCAGGTTCCGATAATCCAGCAGGTTCTTGAGGCTATGGGAATAACAATAGTAAAAAGACCCGGTTTTGAGGCAGACGATATACTTGGAACTATTGCAAAAACGGCAGAAGCACAGGGAAAAGAAGTTACACTTGTATCAGGTGACAGAGATTTACTTCAATTGGCGTCAGAGAATATAAAGATAAGTATTCCCAAGACAAAAAAAGGCGGTTCTGAGGTAGAGGAATATCACACAGAGGATGTAATAGAAAAATACGGTGTGACACCGGTTCAGATTATAGATATGAAAGGTCTTATGGGAGATACTGCTGATAATATTCCAGGAGTTGCAGGTGTTGGGGAAAAGACAGCGGTAAAGATACTTAAAGCTTTTCCAAGCGTTGAACAGGCATACGAACATATTGAGGAGGTTGAACCAAAGAGAGCAAGAGAGCTTTTGAGAGCAGGAAAAGATATGGCTTTTCTCAGTAAAAAACTTGCGACAATAAAGACGGATTGTGAGTTGGATTATAATATTGCGGATGCAAAACTTGAAAATATTTTTACGCCTGAGGCTTTTGAGTGGGTAAAAAAACTTGAATTAAAGTCACTTGTCAACAAATTTGATATGGATACAAGAAGCAGTATTGTCATAAAGCCTATGAACTTTAAGTTCTTAAAAAAGAAAGCGGAGGTTGAAAAATTTGCGAAGGAACTTATAAAAAATTCACCTGATGTTGTGGGAGTTTCATTTTTTGGAGACGAGTGGTCAAACTCAGGTGTACAGAAAAAAAAGAATAAAAAGAAAAACGGCGGTCAGATGGCATTTGTTTTTGATGATATATCGGCAGTTTCGCTTGAAGATGAGAGCGATAGTTTAAACGAGTATCTGTTTTTAGGGCTGAGTTTAAGTTATGAGACAGATGGAACTTTTGAGACGATAAGCATACTAAAAAATGATGAGACAGATGGAGATTTTCTTATAGATATTTATAAAAAAATCGAAAAGAAAATACCGCATATCGCGCTGTTTGACTGGAAAAATGAATTGCATCTTACATCTGCTGTTGAAAATTATTCAGAGGGAAAAGAAGCTCCGTCACAGGCAGCTTTTGATGACTCGGATTTTGACATGATTTTTAACAAAGTTTCAGATGTAAGCATTGCCGCTTATCTGATAAATCCGTTAAAAGACAGTTATGAGCCGGATGATATTGCGAGAGATTATCTTAATATGACAATTCCTTCATACAGTGAGAGATTCGGAAAAAGTAAACTCTCGGAAGTAATTGCGGAGGTTGAGGAATTTTATTTTAATGAAAATACAGATGAAGAAAAAAATATTATTTTAGAAAATCTTTTGGACTATACGGGTGAACTTTCGTTTGTTGCGGCACAGGGATATAAAAATCTTAAAGACGAACTCGAAAAAACAGGCATGATGAACCTTTACCGTGAGGTAGAAATACCGACAGCCTATTTTTTATATCAGATGGAGAGAGTTGGTGTGAAAGCTGATATAAAAGTCCTTGAAAAGCTTGCAGAAAAGCTTGACAGAAAGATAGTTGAACTTGAGGGGGATATTTATGATCTGGCAGGTGAGGAATTTAATATAAATTCTCCAAAACAGCTTGGTGTAATTTTGTTTGAAAAAATGAAGCTGCCATTTGCCAAAAAGACAAAAACAGGTTATTCGACATCAGCGGATATTCTTGAAAAATTAAAAACAGAAGACCCTATAATATCAAAAATACTTGATTACAGACAGTTTACAAAATTGAAATCAACTTATGCGGATGGACTTGCTGTATTTATCGAGAGTGATAACAGGATTCATGGTAAATTTAATCAGATGATTACAGCAACAGGAAGAATCAGTTCTACAGAGCCAAATCTTCAGAATATACCTATCAGAATGGAGATGGGACGTGAGTTTAGAAAAGTTTTTAAGGCTAAAGAAGGATGTGTATTCTTAGATGCTGATTATTCACAGATAGAACTCAGGGTTTTAGCTGATATGTCAGGTGATGAGCATCTTATAGAAGCCTACAAAAATGGTGACGATATTCACAGAAGTACCGCTTCAAAAGTTTTCCATACCCCGTTTGAGGAAGTTACTGAGCTTCAGAGAAGAAATGCAAAGGCAGTAAATTTTGGAATTGTTTATGGGATAAGTGCATTTGGATTATCACAGGATTTAGGAACAACAAGAAAAGAAGCAGACGAGATAATAAAAAAATATTTTGCAACTTATCCGGCAATAAAGGCATTTCTTGACGAAAAAGTTGAGGATGCAAAAAAGACCGGTTATTCATATACAAAATTTGGACGCAGAAGACCTGTGCCTGAGATAAAATCATCAAACTTTATGCAGCGTTCATTTGGAGAGCGAATCGCAATGAATTCTCCGATACAGGGAACGGCGGCAGATATAATAAAGATTGCGATGATAAAAGTTGCAAGGAAACTAAAAGAAGAAAAACTAAAATCAAGAATAGTCCTTCAGGTTCATGACGAACTGCTTGTTGAGACAAGTGTGGATGAAATAGATAAAGTTAAAGAAATACTTATATCAAATATGCAGTCGGCAGCAAGCCTGAAAGTGCCGCTTATTGCCGAGGTTGAACAGGGAGATGACTGGTTTGAGGCTCACTGATTTGCAAAACTGATTAGAGAGTTGCGTAATTCAATTACATTTTATGACAGTTTAGCAAATATTTGATTGTGATTATTATGAGAATAAGAGGGTATATTTATGAGAGTTATAGGTTTGACAGGCGGTGTCGGGAGTGGGAAGTCGCTTGTGGCACAGATTTTAAAGCAAGAGACGGGTGCGGAGCTTATTTTGACGGATGATGTTGGTCATATTGTTACTGATAAGGGTGGAAGTGCTTTTGATTTAGTGGTGGAGAGATTTGGAAATGAAATTGTTTCTGAAACAGGAGAGATTGACAGAAAAAAACTGGCTGATATTGTGTTTAATGATAAAAAAGCAATTAAAGATTTAAATGACATTGTGCACCCGAAAGTAAAAGAATATATAGAGCAATATATAGAAAACAGAAAAGAAAAAGCCGGAAATATAATTCTTGAAAGTGCAATATTATTTGAGACAGAATGCGATAAATATTGTGATGAGATATGGTATGTATATGTACCGAGAAATATAAGAATTGAAAGGCTTAAAGATAGCAGAGGATATTCTGTCGAAAAATGTGAAGCAGTTATGGCTAGTCAGAAACCTGATGATTTTTATATAAGCAGGAGTGACAGGGTCATAAAAAATGACGGCTCGGTGGAAAAGTTAAGAGAATATTTGAAAAATATCTCAAAAGACTGAGGTTTTGTTAAGTCGTTGCCGGACCTTTAATAAAATCATGCTAAATTATTTTGCGGCACCGGCAAGATGTGACAGAAGCAGTGGGTTTATGTAACCCTCGGCAAGGCTGCCGATAAGTATAAGCAGAATACTAAGTAAAAATAAGGGGAATTGTTTTAAGAACAGTTTCCCTTTTTGATTTGTATCATCACAGGAGTTTATTTTGTGAAGTTTCATTATAATATATAAAAATGAAGGCACAAAAATAAGATACTGCGGCATTATACAGCAGGTGTAGTTTGCAATTCCAGCAAATTTGTAAATTGAAATGTTGAAGAAAAGTAAAAGACCGTTTGAAAACCCGGTGTATACAGAAAAAACAAGGCAGTAATAACGCCAAAGGTCAGTCATGGAAAAAATAAAAAGCAGCAGTACAAATTTTATGTTTCTGTAAAATGAGGACAGGACTATTTTGTCTGATGGTATGTCCAATGAAGGTATGGAACTCAATGTTTCGGTATAAATAGACTTTAATTCAGGCAGAAGAGCGGAATTAAAAAGTTTTCCGACAAGAGTGCCAAGCAGCATACCGATAAAAAAGAAAATGATGACTGTCTGACATATGCGTGGCATTTTACCTTTTCGTATATTTATTGAAGAATTTTTTTTCATATAATAATACCATACCTTTCAAAAAATTATATTATATATATAGTTTCGTAGTTTCTTTTATATCTAATCTATCTTATGACACACAATAAAAAATATTCATAGCTGTTGTTTTGTCTAGAGGAAAATATGGCAGTTCACATTTTACACACAACTTTTCCACCTCATTTTCACAAATTTTATGTAATATTTTGGGTACAAAACAGATATTAAAGGATTTATGAAATTTGATAGGAGGAAAAATGATGCACCGAAAAAGAAAAATTGCATTGATAATGGCGGCAGTGCTTGTTATAGCAGGTGTGGGGATATACGGCGGAAAGAGCATCTTAAAAAAAAGCTCATCCAAGCAGTCTCAAAAGACGCAGACCTCAGAAAGTAAAGGGGAGAATTCAGGAGAGTCTCAAAACAGCAGTATATTACAGGCTGGGGGCACTACATCCGGTGGAACTGACTATCAGTTATATAATTTGAATCTTGCCGGAACAAGTAAGACAGGTGCACTTGAAGTAGAGAGTGTACTAAAAAGTTCCGGTGATGAGGTTAAAAAGGGAGAGGCACTTATAAAACTTACGAATGACAGCGTTACAGATACTAAAAATATTCTGAGTAAAGCAGTAAAAACTTATAAAAAGAAATATGAATCGGCAAAACTTGATTATGAAGAAGCTGTTTTTGATGCAAAAAGTGATTATCAGGACAGTTTATCAGCATATGCTTCGGCACTTACCGATTACAAAGACAGCTTATCAGAGTATACAGGGTCGGTAAAAGAAGCAAAAAAACAGCTGGATAACAGCAAAAAAATAATAAGTACATATTCTGAAAAGATAAAAAAAGCAAAACAGGACCTTACAAAAAAACAGAAACAGCTTATAAGTATAAATAAAAAATTAAAAAAGGCAAAAAAGCAGGCAGATAATAAAGCGAAAAATCTTCAGTCGAAACAAAACGCATATGAACAGGCAAAACAAAAAAATGATGAATTAAATACAGTTTCAAGATATATAGGAGAATTCAGCAGGGAGAACAAGAGTGATATTTCACAGCTTACAAAAGATATTGAAGAAAAACTTGCATCATCAAATCAAGAAATGACATCAAAAAATAATGCATATAAGAAAGCATCAAATCAGGCTGACAAGGCACAGAAGACATATGATAGTTACAGCTCTAAGAAAAATCAGCTTACATCACAGATAAGTAAATTAAGAAATAATATATCATCATATGGGAGTGCGTATAAAAATGCAAAGATGAACCTGGCGGCATACAGTTCATCTTACAATCAGGCATTATCTCAGGAAACAACGGGAAGAGTCAGTGCCAAAAAGACTTATGACGAGAGTGTTAGGGCATATAAAAGTGCCGATACGGTTTATAAGGCAGAGATAAAGTCAGCAAAAGAAACATTGCAGAAAGCAAAAGATAATTATACAAATGCAAGAGACAGAATAAAAGCATTTAATAAACTTGTATCTGGAAATAATGTTGTGGCATCAATGTCAGGAACTTTGTCGGAAATATCATATGAAAGCGGAGATATATTGAATAGTATGACGGCAATAGCAGGCTACAGTAATGAAAATACATTGAGTATCGATGTTACTGTCGACCAGACTGACATAGGAAATATTTCGGTAGGTGATGAGGTATCAGTAAACATTCAGAATATGCCTCAGACAGTAACAGGCAAGGTCGCAGCTATCGAAACAGCATCATCATCGGAAAGCGTTTCAAAAGTAACATACACAGTGACAGTTTCTGTTGACAATACACAGGGAATGATGTCAAGCGGAAGTACGGCACAGGTGAATTTTACAGTAGAGTAATGAATTATGAATCGAAAGGAAAGTGGAAAAATGGCAGATAAAGAAAAAAAACAGATGACATCAAAGTCATGTAAAAAAAGAATAAAAAAAGTGGCGGTTTCCGTTATTCTTATTGCATGTATAACAGTTGTTGTGGTTTTTAATGTTATGAATAAAAATGATGACACAAAGACAACCACTGTTACTAAAGAAAATACAGCTAAAAAAGGAAATCTTACAGTCAGAATAACTGAAAGCGGAACTATGGAGAGTGGTTCAATTACCCAGGCGTATGAACTTGATACATCTTCGGTAGGAAGCAGCAGTTCTTCGGCATCAGGGGCAGGCAGCAGTTCATCAGGAAACAGCAGCCAGAACAAAAGTGACTCACAGGGAATGCAGAATATCGGAAATGTAATGGGAATGGCAGGCGGTCAGTCCGGCTCAGAAAGTACGACATCTACTAAGTCAACAACATCATCGGGCAGTGAGAGTGTATCGGATTCAGACCTTGTTATAGGGAAAGTATGTATTACATCAGGACAGAATGTCAAAAAAGGTGATACTATTTTGAAATTGACAAATAAAAGTGTTTCAAATGTAAGAAAACTTTATAAAGAGGCAGTAAGCTCAGCAAGACTTTCACTGAAAGAAGCAAAGATTGACAGAGATTCCGATAAACTTACGGCAGAATACGAATATAAAGAGAGACTTGCAGCAGGAAAGAGTGCAAAAACAACATATAACGCTACGGTACAAAGTCTTAACAGTGCAGTTATGGCAGCACAGAACAATTACAACACGGCAGTTTCGGGAATAAAAACACTTCCTTTAAAAATAAAAACGTTACAAAAGAAGATTAAAAAAGCAGGCGGAAGTACATCTGTTTATAAAAGTACATCATCAAACCAGTCAACAGACCAGAAAGTGGGAGAAGGTTCAGGAGCATCATCAAATAACATGTCCGGTATGGGAAATGATAATAAAAATATGACACAGGATTCTTCCACGAATACAAATACATCGTCAGACAGCAGCAGTCAGGGTACATCAAGTAAGATAACAATAATGCAGCAGCAGCTTGCAACATATAAACAGCAGTTATCAGAGTATAAAGCTAATCTGACAAACTTAAAGTCTCAGCTTAAGGCAGCGAAAAAAGCAAAAAAGACAGGTGAAGTCAGTGCCAAAAAGACTTATGATGCAGCCATGCTTCAATATTCAAACGCAAAGACACTTTATAATGTTGCAATGGATGGAATTGATGATGATGTCAAAGATGCGCAGGAGACATTAAAAGATGCACAAAAAGAACTTAAGACATTTGAAAAATATGCAGGAACAGGCGTGATAAAAGCAGAGTGTTCAGGTACAGTTACTTCAGTCGGCTATGAAGACGGTGAGACACTCAGCACAGACACAGATATAGCCACATATAAGAATGCAGAAGCAGTTACGATTTCTGTATCTGTTGCTCAGGATGATATTTCAGAGGTAGAAGTCGGAGATACCGTAAATATAAATCTTACTGCATATGAGGATGAGACATTCCATGGCAAAGTTACATCTATTTCTTCTACAACATCATCTGATACGAGCACGGTAAGTTATCCTGTTGTAGTTACTATGACGGGTGACGTTTCAAGTGTTTATGCAGGAATGAGTGCGGACGTTACATTTGTTACCAAAGAGATAAAGGATGTTCTTTATATTTCTAATAAAGCAGTAGTGACAGAGGGAACAAAGTCGTACGTTACAAAGAAAAACAGTGACGGAAGTACAACAAAGACACAGGTTAAGACAGGTTTCTCAGATGGACATAATGTTCAGATAGAGAGTGGATTAAGTGAAGGTGATACAGTTCTTATAGAAAGCCGGGTGAGCGAATGAAACTAAGTGAGATATTAAGACTTGTCTGGATAAACCTTATTCAGAATAAATTTAAGGTTGTGCTTACTTCTATAGGTATAGTTGTCGGTGCAGCAACAATAGTAATGGTTATTGCGATAGGAAGAGGCGGTCAGATGGATGTTGCAGACCAGTTCAAAAATCTGAACGCCGGAGCTATTGATATTTCATATGAGCAATCGACAGACAGTTCATCGTCAAATAGTAAGGGTTCTTCAAAATCAGGCTCAACAAATAAATCATCAGGAGGAAATAGTGAGTCCAAAGGAAACCAGAGAGACCCCGGCGGATTTGGAGGCGGACAGTGGATGCCGCAGATGCCCGGAGGTGGCATGCAAGGCGGCGGTTTCGGCGGATTTATGGCAGGAGGAAATAACAATAATGACAGTTCAAAAATAAATCAGGAAAAAATCACATTGTCAGAAGATGACATGGATGATTTAAAAACATTTCTTCCGGGAATATCAGATATAACAATATCTTATACTACAAAATCTGAAGTGGACGGTGGAGACCTTGACGAGGCAGAAAGCTACACAATAGCAGGGGTAAAAAATAATTATGCAAGTATGAGTAATCTCACAATGGCAGCAGGAAGTTTTATCGAATCATCAAATGAGACAAATAAGGAAAAGGTTTGTGTACTCGGATATTCAGTTGCAAAAGAAATATTCGGAAGTGTAGAAGATGCATACGACAGCACAATATATATAGACAACAGGGCGTATGTTGTAAATGGTGTAATATCTGAAGTTGGAACAGTATCCTCAGGAATAAGTCCTGATGATTCGATTTTCATACCTTACAGTACAGGTGTAAAGTATATAGTAGGTACAGATGCAAATCCTACGATAACAGTAATAGCATCTGATGTTGATAATGTAGACAATGTTATGGAGAATATACAATCAGTATTGGCGGAGAATTATCCAAATGCCGAGTTTACTATAACTGATGCAGGAAGCAAAATGGAGGCTGCCTCAGAATCAAATAATACACTTACAACACTTCTTATTGCAATGGCAGCAATAGTATTTATTGTAGGCGGTATAGGAATTATGAATGTGTTATTTGTATCGGTTAAAGAGAGAACAAAAGAAATTGGAATATTGAAAGCAATAGGATGTACCAAAAAAGATATTCTTATAGAATTTTTGCTGGAGGCGTGCTTTATAAGTATTCTCGGCGGAATACTCGGAGTTCTTTTGAGTTTTGGCATAACATCGATAGTTGAGTATTTTGACGTGAGAGTTGAACTTTCTGTTGCCGGTGCAGTGCTTGCAGTTGTATTTGCAATATTTACAGGAACAGTATTTGGATTTTATCCGGCACTCAAAGCTTCAAAACTTGTACCTGTTGAGGCATTAAATGAAGAATAGTTTCGCAAGTATTTATAAGGATAGGGGAAATGAAATATGGTTCTTAAATTGAAAAAAATCAGAAAAATGACTGTATTACTGCTTGTAATGTGCCTGTTGGCATCAGGTTGTTCAAAAGCAGAAGAAGAAAACACAAATGATATAGATTCTGTGAAACTGAAATCAAATCAGGAAATAGTAACATGCAAAATAACGGCAATATACGGAAACGAGATAGAGTATACCATTGCTAAAGAGCAAAGTGTATCAGACACGAAAAAAGATAAAATGCCATCATCAAGCGGGGCACCTGACATGAATAATGGAAATAATGATAATTCTGCCGGGGGACCGCCAGATATGGGCGGGGACAGCAAAAATTCATCGTCAGGTAATTCAGACAAAAATAAATCGGATAAAAGTAAATCTTCTAAGAACAGTGACAAAAAGGTTTACACATTGACAGATGAGACAGGAAGTACAACGATACCGGTTGGAACGGATGTGATAACATCACTCGGAAAAACGACAACGTTTTCAAGATTATCAAACGGGGATATTATCAAGATGATAATGGAGAAGGTCTCAAGCGGAGAAAAAGTTGTAGTAGGAGTGTGGATAGTTTCATAAGAAAGGTGGTTTTTATGATTAAGTTTGGAAAGAAAAAAGCGGTGAACAGTGATACTGATAAAGATAAAAATAAAAAGACTGCCGTTAAGCATGACGAGCATAAGATAGAGATTATCAATGTTAATAAGACTTATGACATGGGGAGGGAGTCTCTTCATGTCCTGAAGAATATAAATTTCACGGTAGACGATGGAGAATTTGTTGCTATTCTTGGACCCTCCGGTTCAGGTAAGTCTACACTTATGAATGTTATAGGCTGTATGGATCTTTTTAACGAGGGTGAATACTATCTTGACGGGCTTGCAATTCATGCAATGAAAGAAAAGAAACTTACAGGTATCAGAAACGAAAAAATCGGATTTATATTTCAGAATTATCATTTGATACCTACATATACTGTTATTCAGAATGTTATAATGCCGCTTCTTATGAGAGGATATGAATATGAAGAAGCAGAAGAGATGTGTATGGATACAATAGAAATGCTTGGTCTTAAGGAAAGGGTAAACCATAAACCAAACGAGCTTTCAGGCGGTCAGAAACAGAGAGTTGCAATTGCAAGAGCGCTGGTAGGTGAACCTACAATTCTTTTGGCAGATGAGCCTACAGGAGCACTTGACAGTAAAAGCGGTAAAGAAGTTTTAAAACTGTTTAGAAAACTTAATGACATGGGAAATACGATAGTTATGATAACACATGACCTTGAGGTGGCAAAAGCTGCAAAAAGGGTGGTTAAGATTGTAGACGGAGAGATGTTTGCTGTCGAAAATTAAAAGATGGTTTAAATTGACATGGAGCGGGCAGAGTTTTACTCTAATTATATTAGCAATATTATTATCAGTGAAAGGAATAGTGTCTGCTCCATGAGAAAAAATATAATTGTTGTTGCTTTTTATGTATGTCTTGTCATTATAGTAATCACTTCATTTTGCAAAAATAAAAAAGATGATAATGGCGAACAGATTACATATTCACAAATAAAACAGACTGATGTGAAAGTGAAGAATACTGAAAATGATACACAAAAAGTGCTACATATAAAGGGTGATGTATCTGAAGAAATATCGCCTTTTGTATATAAGACAAAAGCTGACAGATATATATTGGATAAATGCTATATAAATATATATAATGAGTTAAAAAAAATAAACTCAGGCTCAGATTCGTTATATTTTGAAAGTGTAGAAAAAGACAGCCGGTATCTAAATAAAGGCAGAAAGAAAACAAAAAATAAGCTGACAACATACACAATAAGACTTAAAGAGGGAATTAGGGCAACAGACGGAATGGCTGTAACAGCCGATGATTTGATGTTTAATTATTATCTGAGAACCGACAGTTCGTATGAGGCATCTGACAATGTGTACAAGTGTAAGATACTTGGACTGTTAAATTATCAGACTGGTTGTGAGAACAGTTCAAAAGCAAAGTATACGCTCTATGCGAAAATAAAGAAACCGTCTTCTGCAATGAAAAAAAAGATAAAAACAAAAATAATATATTCCGAGATAAAAGACGCATTTGAGTGGACGAGTTCTTTATACCGGGATGAAACTTACTCTTACATAACAGACAAATATCCGAGGACAAGGGATTTGTTTGTTTATTTTTTTTCTCTGAATCCAAAATATAAAGCGAAAAATAAGAATGCTGATACGGTGATAAAACAGATTTCAGCCCAATACGGTTATGATTACAAAAAACTTGGAAAAGTGACAGGAAAGAATTATGATGCTCTTGTAAAAAAAATCGTACTCAATGAAATCTGCAAAAAGCAGCCGGACAAAAAGCAGCGTATAAAGGGGCTGACAAAGATTGACAGCTACACGATACAGATACAGGTATATGAAAAGACATCTGAGAAAGATTTGTTTGACTTTTATGTAGTCCCACTTGCAAAATGGGGTGATGTACAAAGCTTTGATTCAAATTATCAGTGGGGAGTGAAAAAGACAAAAACAAATGAGATAACGACAAAGAAAAACATAACGGGCGATGAGACAGGAGGGTTTAGGATAATCAGCAAAAATCCGTATGAACTTGTAGAGAAGTGATAAAAATAACAACAGACAGTAATCTTAATAGCGTACAGTGAACATAATGTTTAAAAACAGTATAATTGGTATGTTCAGATTTATATTTAAAGAGACTGTTGCATTAATGAAAAATCGTACAGGATATAGAAGTAGTTACTATTAAATATCTATATTTGTATGAAATTTTCTTATTGCAGCTGTCTCTTTTTTTGCACTGTTATGTTTTTGAAAAGATAAAAAACTCATACTTGACAAAATAAAACAATATATATATATTTTATATATAATATTTTTATATATAAAATATATACATATAATTAGCAAGGAAAGGGAGTGGAAAGATGTACTATCCTGTATCAGCGCATCTGATAGAATTTTTAATCCTATCGGTACTGCAAAAAGAAGATTCTTACGGGTACGAGATAAGCCGCACAGTTAAACTTGTGGCGGATATAAAAGAGTCAACGCTTTATCCGATTTTGAAAAAACTTGAGAAAAACGGTTTTATGACAACATACACGAAAGAGTATCAGGGAAGAAAAAGAAAATATTATTCTTTAACGGATGCGGGTGTAGAGGAACTTAAATTCTTAAACTCAGAGTGGATAAGCTACAGGGACACAATCGATGATATAGTGGAAGGGAGAATGAAAGATGAAAACAGATGAATATTTAAGACAGCTTAGTAAATATCTGAAAAAGTTGCCTAAAGCAGATTATGATGATGCGATGGAGTATTTTACGGAATATTTTGCCGAGACGGATGAAAATGAGGCAAAAAAGCTTATGGATGAGCTTGGTACACCCAAAGAAGCAGCCTGTGACATCATAAGCAATATTCTTGAAAAAAAGATAGATGAGAAAAAGCAGGCTGACAGTGAAAAGGAACAGGTTGACAGTGACAAAAAATCGGTATTTGGTGTATTGTGGATAGCATTGCTTGCAATATTTGCACTTCCGGTAGCAACACCATTACTTATAAGTAGTCTTATTGTTATGTTCTGTGTTTTACTGTGTGTGCTTCTGGCAGTTTTATGTGTATTTCTGCTCGGAGTGTGTGCGGCTATAGCAGGAATGGCAGTGATAGCCAGAGCGATTGTTACCGTGAAACTTTCCATATCGTCAGCGATAATGCTTTCAGGATTGGGACTTGCGGCAATCGGTGTCGGAATTATAATTGTTCTGCTTGGAGTTTTATGTGTCAGGCTTTTTGCAGAACTTACAATAAAATTTGCACACAAGGCGTCTAAAAGGGGGAAAAAATAATGACAAAATTTATAAAGGGAGCATTGATAACCGGGATTTTATGTATAGTTTTTGGTATGGGCATATTTTTTGCAGGCAAGGTAATGGGCGGCGGAAGATATGTAAAGAACATGGATTTTGGTTCAATGCTCACAACAGACAGTAAAAATTTGAAAGAAGAATATGCGACATTAGAGAAAACAAAAATAGATGATTTCGATAAGATAAACATAAAAACAAATACAATTGACATTAAAATTGCACAGTCGGATGACAAAAACTGTTATATAGCGTATAATTTGAAGAAAGAGAAAGGTGAAGTTCCTGCAGTCTATGAGGTGAGTGGTGGTGAGTTTAAGCTTAGACAGAAATCAAATCATGTTACGATAAATGTTGATTTGAGCGGGCTTGCCGCCATATTAAGCGGAACACAGGATTATGTAAGACAAAACCAGTTTGTATTATATCTGCCAAAAGACAAAAAGATAAGTGAAGCAGAATTTGATACGGAAGACGGTGACATTTCAATTGACGGACTTAAAAGTGACAAGATGGATATAGCTGTAGATGCAGGTGATATGAAACTTGAAAATGCAGAGTTACAAAGCGGAAAGATAACATCCTCTGACGGAGATATTGGTGTTAAAAATACAAATTTAAAAGGTATGGCTTTAACAGATAATTATGGAGACGTTAAGTGTAATGACGGCTCGTTTGAGGATATAGCCGTAAAATTAAATGATGGTGACTTAAAATTGCAGAATACCAAACTTACAGGAAATATAAAAATTGATTCCGATTATGGAGATGTGAAAGTTGTAGATTCGAGTGATTGGAAAGGAATTTCTATCAATGCAAAAACAGGTTACGGAGATGTCAGCGTAAATCATAGGATAGACGGAGATAAAACAGAAACATCTTTTGAAAAAAATGTCGAAAATCCGTCTGCTAAACTTGAGATAGATTGTTCTGACGGTGATATTTCAATCAGGTGATGAAATGGTAGATTATAAGCTGTTTAAATGATAGGAAGAGTAAAACTCTTGGGGAATTAAAGAGCGCATTTATGTGGTGAATATGATATAGAGATAATTCATCTATCGATGTGTCAGCCGAAAAGCGTCGCATTGAAATATATATAAAGAAAATGAATTAAACTAATTAAGAAAAGAGGAAAATTAAATGACAAAAAATCCAATAGTTACATTTGAAACAACAGCAGGTACAATCACAGCGGAGCTTTATCCTGAAATAGCTCCAAATACAGTAAACAATTTTATTTCTCTTATAAATAAGGGATTTTATGACGGACTTATATTTCACAGAGTTATAAAAGGTTTTATGATACAGGGAGGAGACCCGGACGGAGTAGGAACCGGCGGACCGGGATATTCTATCAAAGGTGAGTTTGCAATAAACGGAGTAGAAAATAACCTTAAACATACAGCAGGAGTTCTCTCGATGGCACGTTCAATGATGCCTGACTCAGCGGGTTCACAGTTCTTTATCATGCATAAAGATGCACCACACCTTGACGGACAGTATGCCGCATTCGGAAAAGTTACAGATGGAATGGATACGGTGAATGCGATAGCAGAGACAGAAACGGATTATTCAGATGCACCGTTAGAGCCACAGATGATAATCAAGGTTACGGTAGATACTGACGGAGTGGATTATCCGGAACCTGAGAAATGCTAAGAGATATATATAATGAATATACCTTAGAAGTGTAGATGCCAGAGTCAAATATTCTTTGGCAACTACACTTTTATGGTACTAAATAGCCACAGAATAGCACGATTTTATCGTGTATTCTGTGGCTATTATTTTTGAATAATGTTTCAATTTTCTATATATTTTAGAATTGATGAAGAGAAAGCTGTCAGCATACTAAAGGCAGATTTTGTAAATCAGGTGTTGTGTTCACAAAATCTTGACATTCTTATGTTATTCTCTTTTTTATACAATGTACTGTTGAAATTATTCATTTAGAAAACTCTGACAGTACATTAAAAAAAACAGGAGGTAAGTACAGTGATTGAAGTAAAAAATCTCGTTAAAAAGTATGGTTCACATGCTGCGGTAAACGATCTTTCATTTACTGTTGAAACAGGAAAAGTTGTTGGATTTCTAGGACCAAACGGTGCAGGAAAATCCACAACCATGAATATGATAACAGGGTACATTGCACCAACGGAGGGAGAAGTTCTCATCGACGGTATTGATATTATGGATGAACCTGAACTTGCAAAGAAGAATATAGGGTATCTTCCGGAAATTCCACCACTTTATCCTGATCTAAGAGTAAGAGAGTATCTTTCATTTGTTGCGGATTTGAAAAAAGTTCCTAAAAAAGAAAGAGACATTGAAGTGCATAAGATAATGTCGAAAACAAAAACACTTGATGTTTCGGAAAGGCTTATAAAGCATCTGTCGAAAGGCTATAAACAGAGAGTAGGTCTTGCAGGTGCAATGATTGGAAATCCGGATATTCTTATTCTCGACGAGCCGACTGTAGGCCTTGACCCAAGCCAGATTATAGAGATGCGTGAGCTTATCAGAGAGCTCAGCAAAAATCATACGGTACTTTTAAGTTCACATATCATGCAGGAGATAAGTGCTGTCTGTGATGAGATAATTATCATAAATGAAGGAAAAATGATAACAAAAGACACACCTGAAAACATAACAAAGAAAATGGTTGATACGAATGGTGTTCATATTATTGTTAAAGGTGACAAAACAAAACTAAAAGAGGCATTAAGAACAGTTTCAGGCATTAAAAATGTGTCCTATGACAATGAAAAGGACAATGAAAAGGAGACAACTGGTCTTACAATTTATTGTGCCGAGGGTGAAGATATAAGAGTTGAATTGTTCTATGCGCTTGCAAAGGCAGAGTGTCCGGTAATAGAGCTTAATAAGCTTGATACATCACTCGAGGATGCATTTCTTGCACTGACAAAAGGCGGCTCAAAGCAATATGGCGGAAGAAAGCTAAAAAAACTTAAGAGTGGGCATAAAAACGAAAAAGAAAATTTATCAGAAGGAGACATTGAACAGCAGGACATAAATAATGATGAACAATCAAATTTCGAAAAAACTGATGAAGAGAGGCAAGTGAAGACAGAAGAAAATTCAAATGTGAGAGGAGGAGAAGAATAATGCTTGCAATATATAAAAAAGAGTTGAGACAATATTTTAATTCTATGATAGGTTTTGTGTTTCTTGCATTTTTCCTCGTTATCATAGGAATATATACATGGGCTTACAATTTTTCAGGCGGACTTGGGAATTTTGAGGTGACGCTTGGCGGTATATCGTTTATGTATGTGCTGCTTATACCTATACTTACAATGAGAATAGTTGCGGAAGAGAACAGGCAGAAAACAGACCAGCTGCTCTACACGGCACCAATATCACTTACAAAGATAATAATGGGTAAATATTTTGCAGTTATGACACTCTTTTCATGTGCATTTATTCCGATATGCATATATCCATTGATTATACACATGTATGGAACAGATATCAGACTTGCACCTGCATACAGCAGTATTATAGGATTTTATCTTTTAGGTGCGGCAACAATAGCAATCGGTCTTTTTATTTCATCACTTACTGAAAGTCAGGTGATTGCATCTGTTGTAAGTTTTATCACACTTTTGCTCACATTCCTTTTGAGTAATATTACAAGTCTGCTTCCAACGGATGCAATAGCACAGTGTGTGATGATAGCAGTATTATGGCTTGTCATATGCTTTGTTTTTTATCATATGATGAATAATGTAACGATACTTATTATGATGGCAGTTATAGGAGAGGCAGCAATATGGATTGTATATGCAGTAAAATCTTCATTATATGAAAGCCTGCTCACAAATATATTAAATACGCTTGCACTGTCTACAAGATATGATGATTTTAGTCTTGGAATATTAAACTATGATGCGATAGTCTATTATGTTTCGATAGCATTTTTGTTTGTATTCCTCACAATTCAGATGATTAAGAAAAAGCGTTTTAATTAGAAAGGAGCAGCAAAAATGAGTGAAGGATTAAAAGCGGTTAAAACAAAAAAGAGCTCCAGAGGAATAAAAAAATCATTTACAAATAGAAAATTTAAATCAGGAGCATATAGTTCGTTTATCACTGTTCTTGTGATAGCGATAGTAGTTGTGGTAAATCTTGTGTTTGGAAAACTCGATTTGAGTACGGATTTAAGTTCAAACAGTTTATTTACATTATCAAAGGATACAAAGAAAGCACTGAAGTCGGCGAAAAATGATGTAACGCTTTATTATATGGTTAGTAACGGCAAGGAAACAGATTATATTGAAAAGGTACTTAAACAGTATCCAAATGTATCATCAAAAGTCAAACTCAAAAAGATTGACCCAGTTGTAAATCCGGGATTTGCGAGCAAATATCTGTCAGACAGCGAGTCAGGCTCTATTGCACAGAATGACGTTATCGTTGTGAATAATTCTACAAAGAGTTCGTCATATGTGCAGAATACGGATATGTATTACACCAATACGGATTATTCGACATATTCACAGACGCAGTATCTTGATGTTGAAGGAAAGATAACATCAGCAATCCAGAAAGTACTTGCAGAGAAAAAGACAAAAATGTATATTCTACAAGGGCATGATGAACTTGAAGTAGGAACAACAATGTCTGCTTCATTTAGCAAAATGAATATTGAAACGGATGAACTTACTCTTTATTCTGAGGATAAAGTGCCATCTGACTGTGACATTCTCCTCATAAACGGAGCGACAAAGGACATAAGTAAAGAAGAAAAGAATAAAATTCTTGCATATATGAAGAAAGGTGGAAATGCAGTAATAAATCTTCAATATGGAACAAAAGATACACCAAATTTAAGAGCATTGCTTAAATATTACGGACTCAACGAGCAGATTGGTATGGTTTGTGAGACACAGGGAAATTATTCTACTTATACAAGTTATGTAATTCCGACAGTTGATTCATCAAGTGAAATAACAGCAGATGTATCGGGAATTGTTATAATGCCGGTGCCTGTTGGAATATCAAGGCTTTCTGACAAAAACATAAGAAAATCACTTACAATAACAGAACTTGCAACAACATCAAAAGGTTCATATCTTAAATTAGATCCGTCATCAGGAAAGGCGGTAAAGGAAAAGGGTGATATAGACGGACCGTTTGATATTGGGGTATCTGTGACAGATAAGATTGATGATGACAAGAGTGCAAATCTTGTTGTATATGCATCAGCATACGCATTTTCGGATGATGTAATCTCAACAAATCAGTTTGACAACGGTTCGCTATTGTCAAATGCGGTTAAGTCAATGTCTGCATCAGATGTTGAGGAGACTTCGATAAATGCAAAGAGTCTTTCATATTCATATGTTTCACTTGCACAGGGAACGCAGATTTTATGGGCAACAGTAGTAATCATATTGATACCCGGAGGTCTTTTGATTACCGGATTTATAATCTGGATGAGCAGAAGAAGAAAGTAAAGGAGGGGTAGAATGGGCCAAAAAGTGTCTAAACAAAAAAGACAGTTATTGACAATTGTCGGATTATGTGTTCTCCTATTAGCATTGGTTATAAGTTTTTTTGTTGTTACAAGGTACAAGGATAAGACTGAAAAAGAAGCGGAGACAAATATCAGTCTTTATACGATAAAGGATGCGGATATTAAATCTTTTCATTTTAAAAACAGTACAGCCGAACTTACTTTTGTAAAGCAGAAAAATAAATGGGTGTTAAGTGATGATACAAAGTACAGCCTTGACCAGAGCAAGGTAGAGACCTTGATTGATGATGTAAAAGAGATGTCTGCCACAGCCAATGTTACATCTGACTGTACTGATTTGTCACAGTATGGACTTAAAGAGCCGATATTACAGGTAGATATTACAGACAATGACGGCAATAAAAAGACGTTGACTATAGGAGATGAATCGGTAGCTGGAGAGGGAAGATACGTTTACATTGATGATGAGGTAAAGAAAATTTATATGATTGCATCAACGTTTACATCTGACTTTGAGACTACAAAAAAGGAATTAAAAGCTGAAGCTAAGGCAACGGCTTCTCCGTCATCAACACCGGAAACAACGGCTTCGGGCAAGTAAAAGTGATGTATAAGAAATAATAAGATGGGAATGAAAAGGATGAAAAAGAGGAAGAATGGGAATTTAAAAAATAAAAAACAGATGCTTATCATAATAGCTGTGATAAGCATCATGGTTTTTATTTGTGTTGTAATGCAGGCATATATAGAAGGATATTTTGGGGATGGAAAGGGAAAAAGTGCTAAAGTTGTAAATGAAAACAGCGTACAAAAAAAATTGGATAGGACAGATGCTGAGGCTGTAAAAAAGCCGGCAAAGAAAAAGAGTACGTCGAAAAAAAAGAAATCAGGCAAAAAAAAGAAAAAGAAAATTACACATATTGCGGCAAATCCTGAGGGAAGCAGACCGATAAGGGTGCTTATAACAAACAGTGATTTTTCGGATATGTTTCACAACAGTATAAAAATTACTTCATCAAAAAGTTTTTATGTAAAGATAAATAATCAGACAAAGACTTATCCTGCCGGAAAGAAAATTGAATTTAAGGCAGCAGACAAAAAGCTAAAAGGAAAAAAAATCGTTATTGGTTCATATAGCGGAGGCAGAGTAAAAGTTCTCAGTATAAAAAGACTTGAGGGACATCCAGGTTATCGCGGAACAATGACAATAAAATATAAATCCAAAGGGCTTATTCTTACAAATACACTTCCGGTTGAACAGTATCTTTATGCGGTTATTCCAAGTGAGATGTCAACTGGGAACAACATTGAGGCATTGAAGGCTCAGGCGGTTTGTGCAAGAAGTTATGCCTACAATCAGATGAAAGCAGATAAATATGAAGAGTATGGGGCAGATGTTGATGACAGTGTGGCTTGTCAGGTGTACAACAATATACCTGAAAATGAAAAATCGAGAAAAGCTGTTGATTCAACATTTGGAGATGTTATGAAAAAGTCGGGAGATGTTATTACTGCATATTATTTTTCGACATCATGGGGATATACGGCTGACGGTCAGGATGTGTGGAACACACCGTCACAGATATCATATCTTAGCAGCCGTTTTCAGATAACACAGAGCTCAAAAAGAAAAACAGGGGTAAGAGGCTATGATTTATCAAATGAATCTACATTTAGGAACTTTATAAATAATGAGTCGTGTAAGACATATGACAGCAATGAAGAGTGGTATCGCTGGTCAGTCATAATTAAAGAAAAAAGTTTGAGAAATCGTATAGATTCAGCTCTTAGTTCATGTTATCTTTCAAATAATGAGAATGTTCTTACAAAAACAAAAAACGGAAAATATAAGAAGAGTTCTGTTTTTAAAACAGGCAAAATAACTGATATAAAAATTAGTAAGCGTGAAAAGAGCGGTATGGCGTCGCAGATTATCATAACGGGAACAGTAAATACTTACAAAGTAAATAATCAATATAATATAAGGAAAGTTCTTGCACCGGTATATGAAACGATAAAGCGCAGATATGGTGACAGCATGAGCGGATATTTCATGCTGCCGAGTGCTGCGTTTTATATAGATAAAACTTCGGGAGCGTTTAATATAACAGGCGGAGGTTTTGGGCATGGAACAGGCATGAGCCAAAGTGGAGCCGGAAATATGGCAAAGCAGGGAAATGATTACAGACAGATACTGTATCATTATTTTTCAGGCGTAAAAATAGTTACTTTAAAAGACTATTAAAAAAGTCATGAAAAGTCATGACTTATGTCTGAAGTGTAGTTTTTCAAGAATGTGATTGAGAAGCCCTCCGAGAAAAAGTATATACATACATGCATAGAGCCATAACATTAGGAGTGCAACGGTTGTCATTGTGCCGTAAAACTTAGAGTAGTTGCTTATGTTGTCTACATAGTACGAATAAACATATGAAAAGGCAAGCCAGCCAAAACTTGCGACAATGGCACCGGGATATTGTTTTGAAAATTTAGTTTTTCTGTTTGGCAGTATAACATATAAAAGCCAGAAAAAAAGAAAAAGAACTATAAGACTTAATATGGCACGCATGTTTATTATTGATGCGAGCGGCTTTTCTGTAAACGGAAAATGCTGTCTTATATAATAATAAAGCTTATTTCCAAAGACGATGACGGTTAACATTACTATAATCAGAACAGCAAATATTATTGTGTAAAAAAAAGAGTATAGTCTTATAATGACATAATTTCTTGATTCATTCAGGCTGTAAACGGAATTAAGTCCCTGAATAAGTGATAGGAATGCTTTAGAACCAAGCCAGACAGCTATAATAATAGTAGCGGGCAAAATTGCGTTTGTCTGAATATTGTATATGTCACCTATTATGTTTCCGAGATAATCTCTGAAAGAAGCAGGAACAAAAGGTGACGTAAGTTCAAGAAGTGTATTTTCGGAAAAAGGAGTGTACCTTAAAAGAGAAAGTAAAAACATAAAAAACGGAAAGAATGAAAGCATCATAAAAAAAGCTGCCTGCCCTGCGAATGCAGATAAAGCAGCTTTTTTAAAATATGACATAAGTTTAGTGGTATTTGTGTATATAAAAGTTACAATCCTTATTATTTTTGAAAAAAAATGAATTTCTTTATCGTGGGGGTTATCATTCATAATGTTCATGTTAATCCTCATATTTTTATTATGCTGACAGATTTTATTCGACAGGTGTTATAAGACTATAATTGCCGGATAATAGTGTTTTTATAAGCTGTTCTTCTGTTTTTATTTCGTGTTCGGTAATGATTCCGCCATGCGCAAGGTCTTCTTTTTCATGAAAATCACTTCCGGAAGTCATGATAAGGTCATGTTCATATGCCCATGCATAAATTTTGTCATTGTTGCTGTCGTGCCTTAGATTCCCATTATAAACCTCAGCACCATCCAGAAGAGCAGGATTTACAGGTTCGCAGTACGCTCTTCCAGGGTGTGCCTGAATGAGAAGAACACCCTCGTTGTGGCAGATTTCTGATAATTCTTCTATTGAAAAATTATATAAAAAATTATACTTGAAGAAAAAGCTTTCATCTGCACCATAGAGCAGATAGTCATTTGGACTTTCAGTTAGAGTGACTTCGCATCCCAGTAATACATTTATGCCGATTTTTTTTGAATATTTTAAAGCCGCTTTGTAACCCTTTAAAAAGTGGTAAGTTACTTCATCAGGTGTCTTTGCACCACTTTGTTCAATAGCCCATTTACTGTAATGGTCAGTGATAACAACGGTGCCATATCCGGCTTCTTTATATAATTTTAAAACATCTTTAGCATTTATATGAGCACAAGGACTTGTTTCACTTGTATGTGTATGCATTTCAACTTTCATTCTTGATGTCCGCCTCCGATTATAAATTAAAAAAATTAATGTATATAATGATGATTACTAGTATAGCATTATGCAGCGGACAAAACAACTATTTTAAAAATTATGAAAAAAGAGCATAAAAGGCATGAAAAAGTCATATTTTTAGTAAGATTTGTGGTAATATATATAAAAAAGATTTTAGGAGGAATTAAAATGCATAGTTTTCAGGAAGTTTCAATTGATTATATGGACATGAATCCGTTTAAAAAGATAGGAAAGGACTGGATGCTTGTTACTGCCGGCAATGAAGAGAAAGCTAATTCCATGACCGCCTCATGGGGAGCAGTCGGTGAAATGTGGGGAAAAGATTCCGTATTTGTATTTATCAGACAGAGCAGATTTACAAAAGAATTTATTGACAGGGAGGGAAAGTTTTCTCTTAGTTTTCCGGGAGAAGAGTACCGCAGGGATATGAAGTATCTTGGAACTGTTTCAGGACGTGATGAGGATAAGATGAAAGCAGCGAAAGTAAAGGTTGATTACTGTGACGGGGTACCTTATATAGATGAAGCAAAACTTGTATTTATTTGTGAGGTTATGTCACAGACAGATATAGAGCCAAAGGACTTTTTGGACAAAACTATAGATGATACATGGTATAAGGACAAAGATTACCATACCATGTATATAGCAAAGATAACAAAAATACTTGCAAGATAAATGAAAAAAGCTGTTATTTACAATATGTATGGTTAGTAACTTTAAATGTCTTATTTTTTAGGTAAAAGCTTTCACATTTGTTGTGTATTATCTTTCAGGTGTTTAAAATACAATAGGAAATGTGAACAAGGTGTGAATAAGTATAAAAAAACAAACCTTGGTTGACAGTTACAATAAAAAGTTGTATTGTATATTGGTTCAAATTTGATGGTATACAATATTACAAAATAAAATATTCAAATATGGAGGAGAAAATTTTATGAGACTTTCAAAATTTACTAAAAAAGGTGTTGCAGTTGCATTAGCACTCTCAATGGTAGTAGTAGGAAACGCAGGAATGACACAGAAGGCAAGTGCTGCAAAAAAATTAAAGACATATGTTATGTTTGCAGATGAGAAATGGAAAGTAACAGCAAACATGGACACAGCCAACGGAAAGTATGATGCACCAAAGACTGTTACAGCTAAGAAGGGTTCACAGAATGTATCTATGACTCTTAAGAGAAGTGCAATCAATGGTTCAAAAGAGGGCATTACAAAAGCAGCAGTATTTTGTGTAGATGTTGTAGATGCTATGAAGACATACAAGGCAAGCCAGATTAAAATTTCAAATGTTAAGATTGCAGTTGACGGAAAAGCTATCAAAGTTAAGGCTAACAAACTTAAACAGGGTTACCTTGAGGCAGATCAGAAGAATAACAAATATCGTCTTGAAATCTTTAATGTATACGGAAAAGGACAGACAGGAGCTAAGAAAGCAAACTATCCTGTAGATCCTAACAAATTAAAATTCAAGAAGACTCTTAAAGTAAGCTTCAAGATTACATTTAAGAAATAATGTTTGTTAAAAGTCAAAGATACTATCTGAACAAGACAGTTATTGATACATATTATTACTTTTAATAAATAATTGATAAGTTATGAAAATGGATTGTCAATAGGAATATAATTTCATATGGCAGTCCATTTTTCTTGCAAAATTAAGAGAATAGGAGAGATTATATGTCAGACCAGGGAAAATTTATTGAGGCATTGGATGCTATTAAGAATATTGCGGTTTCACAAAATAACAGTTTGACAAAGGAAGAAGTAAAAAAGTATTTGAGTGATATGAATTTATCGAAAAAACAATTTGAACAGGTCTATTATTATCTTTCACTTTCGGGAATCAATATAAAGGGATATAGATTCATTCCAAAGGCTGTTGATTTAAAGAGTGAGAACAAAAATCAAAAAGACGAGGAAGAAACATCAGTAAAACCTGATGAAAAAAGTAAAGAGCAGGACAAAAAGGAAAATGGCACAGACGAAAAGGCATTATCTAAAAAGCGTGCAGAATATAATAGCAGAATTTACATGGATGAGATAAAGAAACTTGATTATTATGAGGATAATGACGAGAAAAAATTGGTTTCAGAGTTTTTGAATGGAGACAAAGAAGCGAGAAATAAATTTATAGAAAACAGATTGACACAGGTTATAAATATTGCAAATAAGTATTCTGACAGAGAGGCTGTAAAAAAAGAGATTATAGGTGTTGATGAACTTATAGCGGAGGGGAATGTCGGACTGCTGGAAGCAATATCGGTTATAGAAGAAAATAAAAAGAATTATGTTGATGCGGCAGGAAAACCGGTTTTTGAGAGTATAGACGGTACTATATATATGGAAGTTACAAATTCGATTGAATCTTTGCTTGACAGCATGACATCGGATAAGGATTGGGAGAGTGCCGTGCTTGCAAGAACAAACCTGCTCAATGAGGCAGCAAAATATATGACAGAAGAGATGGGAAGAGTTCCGACAAAAGAAGAGCTATCTGAGTATACAAAAATCCCGGTCGATGAAATAAGAGGAATTATGGGATTGTCAAAAGACACACAAAGGATAGCCGATACTACAGCAGTAAGATATAGGAAATAGTGGGTGTCCACAATATTTTGTGATTTTATTGAAAATAAACACAATATATTGTGGACATTTTTTAGTCCAAGTGCTATAATGGGTCTTGCGTTTTGACATAGGACATACGTCGGAACAAGTTTAGATTGGAGGAAATATGATGAAGGTAATTAAGAGGGATGGCAGAGTAGTTGAGTATGATCGCAATAAAATTGTTATTGCAATTCAGAAAGCTAATGCAGAAGTAGATAAAAGCGAACAGGTCAATGAAGAAAAGATAGACTCTATCGTTGCCGGGATTGAGAATAAGCATGTGGACAACATGATGGTTGAGGACATTCAGGATATGATAGAGCAGAAGCTCATGAGCGAGGGAAAATTTGAGCTGGCTAAAAAGTATATAATTTACAGATATACAAGAGAAATGGTTCGCCGTGCAAATACTACGGATGATTCTATTATGAGCCTTATAAAAAACAGCAATAAAGACGTAATGGAGGAAAACTCCAATAAAAATGCGTACATTGCTTCAACACAGAGAGATCTTATAGCGGGGGAGGTTTCAAAAGACCTTACAAAGCGTGTGCTTCTTCCTGAAAAGATTGTTAAGGCACACGAAGAAGGAATACTTCATTTTCATGATATGGATTATTTTCTTCAAAGCATATTTAACTGCTGTCTTATCAATATAGGTGATATGCTTGAAAATGGAACTGTTATGAATGGCAAACTCATAGAGACGCCAAAGAGTTTTCAGGTTGCCTGTACGGTTATGACACAGATTATATCAGCAGTGGCAAGCAGTCAGTATGGGGGACAGTCTGTTGATATAAGACATCTTGGAAAGTATCTTAGAAAGAGCCATGATAAATATGAAGCACATTACAGGGCAAAGTATGGTGATACCATAACAGAGGATATTCTTGAAGAATTTGTAAATGACAGACTTCATGATGAATTAAAATCAGGTGTTCAGACGATACAGTATCAGATAAACACACTTATGACTACAAACGGTCAGTCACCTTTTGTGACGCTTTTCCTTAATCTTGATAAGGATGACCCGTATATAGAAGAAAATGCCATGATTATAGAAGAAATTCTCAACCAGAGAATTGAGGGTATAAAGAATGAAAAAGGAGTATATGTAACACCGGCATTCCCTAAACTTATATATGTGCTTGACGAGCACAATTGTCTCAAGGGAGGCAAGTATGATTATCTTACAAAACTTGCTGTAAAATGTTCGGCAAAGAGAATGTATCCGGATTATATATCTGCAAAGAAAATGCGTGAAAATTATGAGGGAAATGTATTTTCATGTATGGGATGCAGAAGTTTTCTTACTCCTTGGAAGGATGAAAACGGAGAGTATAAATTTGAGGGAAGATTTAATCAGGGGGTTGTAAGTATAAATCTTCCTCAGATTGCAATAATAGCTCAGGGTGATGAGGAAAAATTCTGGACATTGCTTGAGGAGAGACTGGCACTTTGCTTTGATGCACTTATGGCAAGACACCATGCACTCGAGGGAACACTGTCAAGCGTAAGTCCTATACATTGGCAGTATGGAGCAATTGCAAGACTTGGAAAAGACGAGCCGATAGACAAACTTCTTCATGACGGTTATTCAACAATCTCTCTTGGCTACATAGGAGTCTATGAGACGACAAAACTTATGACTGGAGTAAGTCATACTGATCCGAAAGGAACAAACTTTGCACTTAGACTTATGAAGAGACTCAGACTTGCGTGCGATACATGGAAGCTTGAGACAGGAATAGGTTTCGGGCTTTATGGAACACCGGCAGAAAGTTTGTGTTACAGATTTGCAGAAATTGACAGAAAAAAATTCGGCGTAATAAAAGATGTAACTGACAAGGGATATTATACAAACTCATATCATGTAGATGTCCGTGAAAAAATAGATGCATTTGAAAAGTTTAAATTTGAAAGTCAGTTCCAGAAGATTTCTTCAGGCGGTGCTATCTCATATGTAGAGATACCAAATTTGAGAAATAATCTTGAAGCTCTTGAGGATGTTGTCAAGTTTATATATGAAAACATACAGTATGCGGAGTTTAACACAAAATCAGATTATTGTCATGTGTGCGGATATGACGGAGAGATTATTATAAATGATGACCTTGAGTGGGAGTGCCCACAGTGCCACAACAAAGACAAGAATAAGATGACTGTCATAAGGAGAACATGCGGCTATCTCGGGGAGAATTTCTGGAATGTAGGAAAGACTAAGGAAATAAATTCAAGAGTGCTTCACTTATAATATGATGCAAGGGTCAAAAGGTGATAACAATGAATTATGCAGATATAAAGAGAATTGATGTGGCAAACGGACCGGGTGTCAGAGTGTCTTTGTTTGTGAGCGGATGCACTCATCATTGCAAAGAGTGCTTCAATCCTGAAACATGGGATTTTTCATATGGAAATGTATTTGATGAAAATGCAGAAAATGAGATTATAAAATATTTGGAACCGGATTATATAAAGGGACTTACATTGCTTGGTGGTGACCCTATGGAAAAGGTGAATCAGGAGGCTCTTATCCCTTTACTTGAAAAAGTAAAAAAAGCATATCCGGAAAAATCAATCTGGTGCTATACAGGGTATGATTTTGAGGAAGATATAAAGAAAAACATGCTTAAAAACTGGGAAGTGACTAAAAAATTTATGTCTTACATAGATGTTTTGGTTGACGGCGAATTTAAAATCGATTTGAAAGATTTAAATCTTGTATTCAGGGGTTCGTCCAATCAAAGAATAATAATGGTAAAGGAATCACTCGAGAGCGGAGAAATTGTTTTGTGGGAAAAGGCCGAGGGATAAAATAAAAGATATTTCAAAAATAATCTTGAAATTTTTTTGGTAATTGGTTACAATAGTTTATAGGTAGGTTTGTGCAAAAGAGAAAATATCGCATAAGATATTATTTTTTAGCGAGAGCCTGCATTCAAATGATTAATTGTCGGACAGGTCTTTCCTGCCGGACAAATTATAAAATTTATATTTAGGAGGAATTTTAACATGGCAGTTAAAGTTGCAATCAATGGTTTTGGACGTATCGGACGTCTTGCATTCAGACAGATGTTTGGTGCAGAAGGTTATGAAGTAGTAGCTATCAACGATTTAACAAGCCCTAAGATGCTTGCTCATCTTTTAAAGTATGATTCATCACAGGGTAGATATGAGAAGGCTGACACAGTTTCAGCAGGTGAAGATTCTATCACAGTTGATGGAAAAGAAATTAAAATCTACGCTTTCCCAGATGCAAACAATTGTCCATGGGGCGACCTTGATGTAGATGTAGTTCTTGAGTGCTCAGGTTTCTACACATCTAAAGAAAAGGCTCAGGCTCATATCAATGCAGGCGCAAAGAAAGTTGTTATCTCAGCTCCAGCTGGTAACGATCTTCCTACAATCGTTTACAATACAAACCATGAGACATTAAAGAAAGGTGATCAGATTATCTCAGCAGCATCTTGTACAACAAACTGCTTAGCTCCAATGGCTGACGCACTTAACAAGTTTGCTCCTATCGAGTCTGGTATCATGGTTACAATCCATGCTTACACAGGTGATCAGATGACACTTGATGGTCCTCAGAGAAAGGGTGACCTTAGAAGATCTCGTGCAGCAGCAGTTAACATCGTTCCTAACAGCACAGGTGCTGCAAAGGCTATCGGTCTTGTAATCCCAGAGCTGAACGGAAAGCTCATCGGATCTGCACAGCGTGTTCCTACCCCTACAGGTTCTACAACAATCCTGACAGCTGTATGTAAGGGCTCTGATATCACAGTTGAGGGTATCAACGCAGCTATGAAGGCAGCAGCAAACGAGTCATTCGGTTACAATGATGAGGAGATCGTATCTTCTGATATCGTTGGTATGAGATATGGTTCTCTGTTCGATGCTACTCAGACAATGGTAAACAAGGTTGCTGATGACCTCTATGAGGTACAGGTAGTATCTTGGTATGATAATGAGAATTCTTACACATCTCAGATGGTAAGAACAATCAAGTACTTCTCAGAGCTTGCATAATCTGATCTGAGGTGCTTAAGCCGGACAGGCTGTCGTCGTTGAATGACAGACAACACTCCGGTGCATTGGTTGATCCATGTACGGGTCCGGTCTTTCATTGGACCGGGCTCGTTTTTCTTTTCTTACGGACATCCGGAGGAAAGACTGCTTTAAAAAGAGCAAAACTCTTCTTCTGATATCCGGAAGAGAGATTAATGATTAGGAGGAATGAAACATGTTAAATAAGAAATCTGTTGATGATATCAACGTAAAGGGCAAGAAGGTTCTTGTTCGCTGTGACTTCAATGTACCACTTGATGCAGACTTAAATATTACTGACGAGAATCGTCTCGTAGCTGCTCTGCCTACTATCAAGAAGCTGATCGCTGACGGTGGACAGATCATTCTTTGTTCTCACCTTGGAAAGCCTAAGGGAGAGCCAAAGCCGGAGCTTTCTTTAGCACCTGTTGCAAAGAGACTTGCTGAGCTTCTGGGCCAGGAAGTAAAGTTTGCCGCTGATGCCAATGTTGTAGGCGACAATGCAAAGGCTGCTGTTGCAGCAATGAAGGACGGCGACGTTGTACTTCTTGAGAATACACGTTACAGAGCAGAGGAGACAAAGAACGGAGAGGCTTTCTCTGAGGAGCTTGCATCTCTTGCTGATGTATTTGTAAACGATGCATTCGGTACTGCTCACAGAGCACACTGCTCTAACGTAGGTGTTACAGAGTTCATCCGTAAGAAGGGTGGAGATTGTGCCGTTGGATATCTGATGCAGAAGGAGATCGACTTCCTTGGCAATGCAGTAAACAATCCGGAGCGTCCATTCGTAGCAATTCTTGGTGGTGCTAAGGTATCTTCTAAGATCTCTGTTATCGAGAACCTTCTTGACAAGGTTGACACACTGATCATCGGTGGTGGTATGGCTTATACATTCATGGCTGCTCACGGTGAGGAAGTTGGTAAGTCACTTCTTGAGGAGGATTACAAGGAGTATGCACTGAAGATGGAGAAGAAGGCTGAGGAGAAGGGCGTTAAGCTTCTGATCCCTGTTGATACAACAGTTGCTGATGATTTCTCTAATGATGCAAACTTCAAGGTTGTTGGTCGTGGAGAGATCCCTGCAGATATGGAAGGTCTTGATATCGGACCTAAGACGGCAGAGCTTTTTGCAAATGCAGTAGCCGGTGCTAAGACGGTTGTCTGGAACGGACCGATGGGCTGCTTCGAGATGCCAAACTTTGCAAAGGGTACGATTGCAGTTGCTGAGGCAATGGCTAAGCTTGAGGGTGCAACAACCATCATCGGTGGTGGTGACAGTGCCGCAGCATGTAACCAGCTTGGATTCGGTGACAAGATGACTCATATCTCTACCGGTGGTGGAGCTTCTCTTGAGTTCCTTGAGGGTAAGGATCTTCCTGGTGTAGTTGCAGCAGATGATAAATAATCAGATTCAGATAAGGAGATAGTACAATGGCTAGAAGAAGAATTATTGCCGGCAACTGGAAAATGAACAAGACTCCTAGTGAGGCAGTTGCTTTAGTAAATGAGTTAAAGGATTTAGTAGTAAATGATGATGTGGATGTTGTTTACTGTGTACCTGCAATCGATATTGTTCCTGTCGTAGAGGCAGTAAAAGGCACAAACGTAGCAGTAGGTGCTGAGAATATGTACTTTGAGGAGAGCGGAGCTTACACAGGTGAGATCTCTGCACCAATGCTTGTAGATGCAGGCGTTAAGTATGTAATCCTTGGCCACTCTGAGCGTCGTGATTATTTCAAGGAGGATGATGTCCTTCTGAACAAGAAAGTTAAGAAGGCATTTGAGGCTGGTCTGACACCAATCCTTTGCTGTGGTGAGTCACTGGAGCAGAGAGAGCTGGGTGTAACAATGGACTGGATCCGTCTTCAGATCAAGTCTGACCTTGCAGGCGTTACTGCAGATCAGGTAAAGAGCATGGTAATCGCTTATGAGCCAATCTGGGCAATCGGAACCGGCAAGACTGCTACTTCTGATCAGGCACAGGAGGTATGCAAGGGTATCCGTGACCTCATCGCTGAGATCTATGATACAGATACTGCAGAGGCAGTTCGTATCCAGTATGGTGGATCTATGAATGCCGGAAATGCAGCAGAGCTTCTTGCAAAACCGGACATCGATGGTGGTCTGATCGGTGGAGCTTCCCTGAAGGCTGATTTCGGTAAGGTAGTCAATGCGTAATTGAGAGACATTTCGCCTAAATTGTTATAATACTTTTAAATGCGGTTTGGAAGGTCCTTGACTTTCCGGACCGTATTTTTGTTTTCAGGACAGATGAGAGGCCTTTGCACATTTTCATAGCAGAGACGGGTGTTCTTGTTATTGACGAATGAGAGGGAATCTTGTATACTCAAGAATGGTAGAATAAAAAGACCGTTGCCGGTGCTGTGGCGCGGCGATCAGAGACAGAGACAGCACAGAAAAGAGGAATAGAGATTATGAGTCAGAAACCAGTTGTATTAATGGTATTAGATGGTTATGGATTGAATGATAAGGTTGAGGGAAATGCAATTGCTCAGGCAAAGACACCGGTGATGGACAAGCTGATGGCAGAGTATCCGTTTGTAAAGGGAAACGCCAGTGGTCTTGCAGTTGGTCTTCCGGATGGTCAGATGGGTAACTCTGAGGTTGGTCATATGAATATCGGTGCCGGCCGTGTCATTTATCAGGAGCTGACACGTATTTCCAAGTCTATTGATGATGGCGATTTCTTTGAGAATGAGGAGCTTTTAGCTGCCATTGAGAACGTCAAGAAGAATGGCTCAGATCTTCATTTATATGGTCTGCTTTCCGATGGTGGTGTACACAGTCACAATACACATCTGTACGGACTGCTGGAGATGGCTAAGAGAAATGGTGTAGAGAATGTTTATGTACATTGCTTCCTGGATGGCCGTGATACACCTCCTGCATCCGGTAAGGAGTATGTAGAGCAGCTTCAGGCAAAGATTGACGAGATCGGTGTTGGCCACATTGCCAGCCTGCATGGACGTTACTATGCAATGGATCGTGATACCAACTGGGATCGTGTAGAGAAGGCATATGCTGCTCTGGTATATGGCGAGGGCGAGAAGGCAGAGGATGCTGTTCAGGCAATGGCCGATTCCTATGCCAAGGATGTGACAGATGAGTTCGTAGTACCTACTGTCATTGAGAAGGACGGAAAGCCACTGGCTACCATTAAGGACGGTGATTCCGTAATCTTCTTTAACTTCCGTCCGGACCGTGCGAGAGAGATCACCCGCAGCTTCTGTGATGAGGAGTTTACAGGATTTGAGAGAAAGAAAGGTTTCCTGAAGCTGACATATGTCTGCTTTGTGGATTATGATGATACGATTGGCAACAAGCTGGTTGCATTCAAGAAAGAGTCTGTAGAGAATACATTTGGTGAGTTCCTTGCAGCCAATGGAAAGACACAGCTTCGTCTGGCGGAGACAGAAAAATATGCGCATGTTACCTTCTTCTTTAACGGTGGAGTTGAGGAGCCAAACAAGGGAGAGGAGCGTTCTCTGGTAAAATCACCTTCCGTAGCAACTTACGATCTGCAGCCGGAGATGAGCGCCCCGGAGGTTAGCAGAAGATTGAATGAGGCGATTGGATCAGGCAAGTATGATGTGATCGTGATCAACTTCGCAAATCCGGATATGGTAGGCCATACAGGTGTGATTCCTGCAGCGATCAAGGCAGTCGAGGCAGTGGATGAGTGTGTTGGATCTGCAGTAGAGGCTGTTAAGAAAGCAGATGGCGTTCTGTTTATCTGTGCAGATCACGGAAATGCAGAGAAGATGATCGACTATGAGACCGGTGAGCCGCATACTGCTCATACAACCAACCCGGTTCCATTTATCCTTGTCAACTATGATGAGTCATATACTCTTCGAGAGGGTGGATGTCTTGCAGATATTGCACCGACATTGATTCAGGTAATGGGTATGGAGCAGCCAAAGGAGATGACTGGCCAGTCACTTCTGATCAGAAAATAATTCGGCTATTAAATGAAATGCGGGCAGATTTATAATAAATCTGCCTGTGATAGAAAAAACTTCTTGAAATGATAGGATACTTGTGCTATCATTAAGTAGTTGTTGTGTAACATCACAGCAGATCATTGTTACATTGGATTAAAGTGGAGGTTTTTTGATGATTAACATTATTCATGGTATTTTATTAATTCTTTATATTATTGATTGTATTGCATTGACGGTTGTTGTATTGATGCAGGAGGGAAAGCAGGCTGGTCTGACAGGTGCGATCAGTGGTGCAGCAGAGTCCTACTGGGGCAAGAACAAAGGTCGTTCCATGGAGGGCGGACTTGTACTGGCTACCAGAATTATGGCTGTGCTTTTCGTAGTATTTTCACTGCTTCTGAACCTCAAGATTTTCAGCTAAGATAATGGTTTCTTGCTGATGATCAGTACGATAGAGAAATTATGCCGTCTCATGGGTATCTCCGTGAGGCGGTTTTTTGGAATTAAGAGGGATAAAGCGAACGTGGTTCGCTTTGCGAACAAGGTTCGCTTTGCGAGCGCAGGTCGCTTTGCAGATTTGTGCCTGCGGTCCAAAGTTTGCGGACAGAGAAAGGAAAGAAGACGATGATGGTACAGGAAGAATTTGAAGAAAAAAAGAAAATGATCGATGAATTTGTCAATTCAAAGGGATATCGCAGCATGTCAATAAAGGAGATGGCAATGGTATTGCAGGTGCCGTCCCGTGAAAAAAAGGATTTTCGCGAAGTGCTGGATGCCCTTGCCATGGAGGGTAAGATCAGCATTGACTTGAAGGGAAAGATTAAACCGCTTCCGGCAGATGTGAAAGTGGGCCGTTATATGGCGACCCAGAGAGGCTTTGGGTTTGTGCGCGTTGAAAATGAGGAAGATGATATTTTTATTCCGGGGGTACATACCAAGGGAGCGCTTGACGGGGATACCGTACAGGTGCTGGTCAAAAAGGAAGGCGGAGAGGGCAAACGCCGGGAAGGCCAGGTGTTAAATATTTTGGAGCGCGGCAACAGCATTATCGTAGGAACCTATACACGCAGTAGAAATTTTGGCTTTGTCACACCGGACAATCAGAAATTTACCAAGGATATTTATGTGGCAAAGGCAGAGAGTAAAGGGGCTGTCACCGGTCACAAGGTAGTTGTGGAGATCACGGACTTTGGCGATGAGCAGCGAAAGCCGGAGGGGCGTGTTCTGGAGATTCTGGGACATGTGAATGATCCGGGTGTTGATATTCTCTCTGTGATCAAAGCATATGGTCTGCCGGAGGAGTATCCGGATGAGGTAATGAAGCAGATTGAGGATATCCCGGATGAGGTAGAGGAGAGTCAGAAGGCCGGCAGAGCAGATTTTCGTGATCTGCAGACGGTGACCATTGACGGAGAGGATGCGAAGGATCTGGATGATGCCATTACTCTTTCCAAGGAAGGAAATATGTATCATCTAGGTGTTCATATTGCGGATGTCAGCCAGTATGTGACAGAAGGGTCGCCTTTGGATAAGGAGGCGTTGAAGCGTGGAACCAGTATTTATCTGGTGGACCGCGTGATCCCGATGATTCCCCACAAATTGTCTAACGGAATCTGTTCTCTGAATCAGGGGGTAGATCGTCTGGCATTATCCTGTATGATGGACATCAATGAAAAGGGAGAAATTGTAAAGCATAAGATCTGTGAATCCGTGATCAATGTTACACGGCGTATGTCATATACCAGTGTACACAAGATTGTTGAGGAGAATGACGAGCAGGAGCGGAAAGAATACGAAGAATTAATTCCGATGTTCGAACTGATGTATGAGTTGGCAGAAATCCTGCAGGCAAAGAGGGAGAAGAGAGGTTCTATTGATTTTGACTTCCCGGAGGCAAAGATTATCTTAGATGAAAAGGGAAAGCCGATTGATGTCAAGGAGTATGAGAGAACCCAGGCAAACCGCATTATTGAGGAGTTTATGCTGGCAGCCAACCAGACGGTGGCAGAGGAATATTTCTGGAGCGAGCTTCCGTTTGTATATCGTACCCATGAGACACCGGATATGGAAAAGATCCAGAATCTTGCGTTATTTATTGAGAACTTTGGATATACTTTGAAGATCAAGGAGGATGAGATCCATCCGAAGGAGATTCAGAAGCTGATGCGTGCCATTGCAGGAAAGCCGGAGGAAGGACTGATCGGCAGACTGGCACTTCGTTCTATGAAGCAGGCGCGATATACTACAGACTGCGAGGGACATTTCGGCCTGGCAATGAAGTATTATTGTCATTTTACTTCTCCGATCCGCCGTTATCCAGATCTGCAGATTCACCGGATCATTAAGGAGAATCTTCACGGTGGCATGAAAGAGAAGCGGATCGAGCATTATCAGAAGATCCTGCCGGAGGTGACAGAGCAGACAAGTGCATTGGAGCGTCGTGCAGATGATGCAGAGCGTGAAGTAGAGAAGATGAAGAAAGCTGAGTATATGGAACAGTTTGTCGGAAAGGATTTCGAGGGAACTATTTCCGGTCTGACCACCTGGGGGATGTATGTAGAGCTGCCAAATACCATTGAGGGTATGATCCGTGTGGCAGATATTCCGGGAGACTATTACTATTATGATGAAGATCTGCATCGTATGGTGGGAGAAAATACAGGCAAGGTTTATAAGATGGGAGAGCCGTTGCGCATCATTGTGGCGGGAGTTGATAAGCTGACCAGAACCATTGACTTTGTATTGTATCAGGAGGATGAGGAAGGAAATCCGATCCTGCCGCCAATGGAAAAGAAGTCGCCGAAGGAGAGGATCAGTGCCAAAGAGAAAAAGGCGATGGCAGCCCAAGCCTCCGGAAAAGGACGAGGTGCTTCCAAGGACAAGGATGGAAAGGGTGGCAGAACCCGATCCGACAGAGGAAGCCGCAGAATGAAGGATCGTAAGGCAAAGAAAAAAGCAGCAAAGAGACGCAGCAGAAAATAAAAATTTTATAGCCGGTATATTAGATTCCACAGGAAGATGATATATTGTGCAGGGAGGAATTATGGGAAAGGAAAGTAAAAAGATCATAGCCAACAATAAAAAGGCCTTTTACGATTACTTTATTGAAGATAAATATGAAGCCGGTATTGAGCTGGTAGGAACGGAAGTGAAATCCCTCCGTATGGGCAAGTGCAGCATCAAGGAGGCATTTGTCCGGATCCAGAAGGGCGAAGTTTTTATTTATGGCATGCATATCAGTCCCTATGAAAAGGGAAATATATTTAACAGGGATCCTCTCCGGGCAAGGAAGCTTTTACTGCACCGTTACGAGATCCGAAAGATTGAAGGGCAGATTGCTCAGAAGGGATATACCCTGGTGCCGTTAAATGTTTATCTCAAAGGAAGTCTGATGAAAGTAGAAATAGGACTTGCAAAGGGTAAAAAGCAGTATGACAAGCGTCAGGATATTGCAAAAAAGGATCAGCGCCGGGAGGCAGAAAAGCAGTTTAAGGTGAAAAATTTGTATTAAATGTAATAATCCCGGAGCCGTTGCGGTAGGGTATATTAAAAAGCTGATTTTGTTATTGACAAAATGTTGTAAGGGTGTTATAGTAGTCAGCAAACTTACAACTTTAAGGGGTTGTACAGGTTTCGACGGGCTCGCTGAAGATGGAGAAGCTGTCCGTGGTCGGACACCACGTTAAAAGTTCGAAATTAAAATTAAACGCTGAAGATAATTTAGCACTGGCTGCCTAGTTGCAGCCCATCGGTCCTAGCGTCCCGCCGTTAGGGGTTCCGGTGTCGACCTGCGGGAAACTCTGATGCCTAAGCTTTGCGGTATCAGAAAATTCATGAAGCTACTGAAGACTGCAGCCTGTTAGTGGGCGTCAGCCGGAGGGAATGTAAAAGCACTGACTATGACAGTAGAAGGACATTGGATCCGGGTTCGGACAGGGGTTCGATTCCCCTCAGCTCCACTAGCCTCAAGGCGCGACATACCGTGTTTTGGGGCTTTTGTATTGCACTATATCTGGGGACAAAATTGGGATTAGAATATGGATATAAGAATTTGGAAAGAGTGAAGCCATATGAAGAAGGAATCATTTGTTATCGGGCAGAAACAATGTATCATATACTATGACGATAAGCCGGAATATATCCTGTTACAGCCGGTAAATGATCATGAAATGGAAAAACTCGACCGGCAGATGTCTCTGATAAAGGCAGAGGTTTCAGAGCCGTTTATATTTGTGGCATTTCTCGTGGAGCGGTGGAATCAGGAGTTATCGCCGTGGAACGCGCCGCCGGTCTTTGGGCAGGAGAGCTTTGGAGACGGTGCCGGAGAAACGTTGGGATTTATCAGTGAAAAACTGATTCCTTTGACGACAGAACAATATGCATCCGGGAGTAATTTACCTGTGATCTTGGGCGGATATTCTCTGGCGGGATTATTTGCATTGTGGAGTGCCTGTCAGACAGAGGAGTTTTCTATGGTAGCTGCGGTATCGCCGTCCGTATGGTTTCCGGGGTGGAGTGCTTATGCGCAGGAGCATAAGCTTAAAGCGGAGAGGGTTTATTTAAGTCTTGGCAGAAAAGAAGAAAAAACAAGAAACAAGATCATGGCAACGGTGGGTGATTGTATCCGGGAGCAACACAAAGGACTGATAGAAGATGGTGTTGTGTCTGTTCTGGAATGGAATGAAGGAAATCATTTTCAGAAATCAGATCTTCGGTGTGCTAAGGGATTTGTATGGTGTGTCCGAAATATAGTACACATATAAAATATTAGAAATCAATCATACAATTGGAAGGGTACAAATGAAAGAAAATAAGATAAAATGGATCCTGCCGTTTCTTGTGTTTATAATCGGTATGGGTATATTGGTAGGAACGGTAGATCATCTGAAAGCAAATGCCAAGAAACAGAACAGGGAGATGGCAGGCCTGAATGCGATGACGTATGCAGAGCGTGTTAAGAAAGACATGACGAAAGGAATTGGTGTCACTGATACGTTAAAACAGATTCTGGTCAGTGAACACGGAAAGATCAGTAGATTTTCTCAGGTTGCAGAGAATATGATGACAAATTCCATTCAGAGTATTCAGCTTGCTCCGGAGGGAATCGTAACTGAAATCTATCCGGAAAAGGGAAACGAAGCAGGCAAGATTGACCTGATCCATGACAAAGACCGGGGAGAAGTATCCCGCTATGCAAGAGATAATGGAGTGTTTACGATGCAGGGACCTTTCGAATTAAAACAGGGAGGTCGTGGAATTGCCGTGCGAAATCCGGTATATTTGGAAAATGATGATGGGGAGGAAGTTTTCTGGGGATTTACGATTGTGATCATTCGTGTACCGGATATTTTTGCAGATACCGTGAAAGCACTTTCTGATTTTGGATATGATTACCGGCTTTCCAAAAACGTTTCCCGACGGGAGGAGACCTATGAGGTGATTTCCAGATCCAAAGGAAAGCTGACGGACCCGGTTTCTTATGTTTTTGAGATGGCCGGAGATCGGTGGAAGCTGGAGGTTATGCCACGGCAGGGATGGTTCGGTTCCCGTAGTCTGTACATGGTTTCTTTGGGAGGTCTGCTGATTGTAGTGCTTCTCACAGGTCTTACCGGAGCACTTCTGGTTTTTGATGAGCATCGTCGGAGATTTAAAAGGCTTGCTGTTACCGATGCCCTGACGGGGATTTATAATCGTCATGGATTTGATGAGAAGGTAGAACAATATCTGAAACAGCATCCGGAAAAGCCGTGCGTGGGAGTGCAGTTTGATATAGATGATTTTAAGCTGATCAATGATATGTATGGACATGCTTCCGGGAATAGAGCGTTGCAGATCCTTGCACAGAAGATGCAGCAATATTTTGGAGAAAAAGCGGTGGTGGGACGTAACGGCGGAGATGAATTTTGTATTTTTCTTCCGGATTGCACCTGTGGAAAGGTGAAGCATTGGCTGGAGGAGTTTACGAAAAGCAAGAGAGCATTTTGTTATGACGGGGAAGAAAAGGAGTTTCATATTTCGCTGGGATATGCAGAATATCCATTGCAGGGGGATGACTATGACCACCTGATGCGTTGTGCGGACGCTGCCCTTTATGAGGTGAAGCTGCGTGGAAAAAATGGGTGCATGGTATATCAGAAGGGATTTCATTCAGAGGTCAGAACACGGCTTGGATTTGCCTTGACGGATGTCTCTGAAAATCTTCCGGGAGCATTTATAATCTACCGGGCAGATAAAACGGAGGACGAAATTTTATTTGCAAACCGTGAGATGATCCGTTTGACAGGATGCCAGAGCATGGATGAGCTGCTGGAATATACGCAGAGCAGTTTTCGGAATCTGATCCGGGAGGATGAGCAGGAAACGGTGGAGCATAATATCTGGGAACAGATAGAAAGTGGTCATAGAAATGACTATGTACATTTTCATCTGAAAAAAGAAGACGGAAGTCTTCTGGAGGTGCTTGACCATGGACGGATTGTGGAAAATGGCCGTTACGGTAAGGTGTTTTATGTGTTGATCGTAGATTACATGTCTATGAGAAAGCATTTTAATGTGTGATAAAGAAAGAGGCTGACAGACGTCATAAGCTGGAGTTGGAAGTAGAAAAAATAGAGAAAATCAGGTTTCACAGACCGGATTAGACAGATTGGAAAATTTGTGGTATGATGTTTTCTGGTTTTTGCCAAAATGCGGATACAAGGTTAAAAAACAAAACCATTTTAATGAAGAAAGGTTCGATTTTATGAGAAAAATAAGCGGTATTTTAATGGCAGCACTTCTGGGAGCATTATGCCTGACAGGATGCGGTGGAAATGACAAGACAGCTGATGCAGACAAAAATGTATCTTCTGCAGCGGTTTCTTCTCCGGCAGCAGACGAAAGTACAACGGTAGAACCGGAGCAGACAGATGATACCGATCTGCTTTCCGGAAAGCATCATGTCAAGATCAAAGTAAAGGATTATGGGACGATCTCTGTGGAGCTTGATGCTGATGTGGCACCGATCACGGTGACGAACTTTGTAGATCTTGCAAAGGATGGCTTCTATGATGGTCTGACATTCCATCGTATTATTTCAGGATTTATGATACAGGGAGGTGATCCTCTGGGAAATGGTACCGGTGGTTCTGAGAAGACGATTAAAGGCGAGTTTGCAGAGAATGGTGTAGAGAATAGCATTTCTCATGTTCGTGGTACGATTTCCATGGCAAGATCGCAGGATTATGACAGTGCCAGCTCACAGTTTTTCATTATGCACAAGGATAATCCGGGACTAGATGGCCAGTATGCGGCATTTGGTACCGTAACAAAGGGGATGGAGATTGTGGATAAGATCTGCGAGGATACCCAGGTGGAAGATGAAAATGGCACCGTTGCTGCCGAGAATCAGCCGGTGATTAAGAGCATAAAAGTGATTGACTGATAAGATTTGGCAGTTTATGTGAACTGATCCGGCAGACAATAAAATATTTGCGTATATGATACCGGTTTTTGGGAGTTTTATAGAAAATTCGTAATGCAGACGCTGCATAGAGAAAAGACTTCCGCAGACCGGTATTTTATTGTATAATTATTTCGTTGGTATGAGAATATATTAAAGGAGAGAACGCTTTTGAACAGACGGAAAAGATGGAACTGTTTTGCTTTGGCAGTGATATTGCTGTTACAGACATGCTGTGGTGAATGGATGCCACAGTCAGAAAGGAATATAGCGGCGGAATTTGGAATGAATGTAAAAAGGGCATATGCATCAGATCAGTTACCGACCGATAAAAGCAGAAAAACTGTGAAAGGTATAGAAAATATATCAGAAAATATGGGCAGCACAGTGCTTCCGTCACAGCCGGTTACACCATCTGCAACAGCTGTGGCACAGACAGCGACCCCTCCGGCAGTGGAGTCCCCATCACCGGCACCGTCACAGACGGCAGTCACATCAGAGCCTCAGCCGACAGAGGTTGTGGATCTGCGTCCGGAGGCGGTAAAGAATCTGTATTTTTGCGGCAGAGGGAGACATAAAGTGATGCTTTCGTGGGAGACATCCGGGAAGGCTTCCTATTATCTTGTATACCGCAGAACGGCAGGAACCGGAAAATATACACAGCGTGCCCGTGTACAGACGATAAAATATCTGGATCATTCTTTAAAATATGGGAAAAAGTATCAGTATAAGGTGATCGCTGTGAATGATGTCGATGGGATTCGAAAGTCTCAGGCTGTGACAGGGGTATACAGCAATCAGACGATTGTAAGCACCGGACATCAGAAATACAGCTATAAAGAGATGAAGGGAGATATCCGGAGTCTCCGGAAAAAATATCACGGTATTGTGAAGGCTGATATTATCGGAAAGAGTGAGGATGGCAGAAATATTTATGATGTTGTCATCGGAAATGAAAAGGCTTCCAAAACTCTGCTTGTGGTTGCAAACCTTCATGCGAGAGAATATATGACCTCCCAGCTTTGTATGGATCAGATTGAATATTATCTGGAGAATTACTACAAAAACAGGGATGGAGGTGCTTGGAAAAAGACCTTTGACCGGATAGCCGTTCATTATATCCCAATGGCAAATCCGGATGGAACTACGATTTCCCAATATGGAATTGAGAGTATCCGGAGTGCCTCTCTGCGCAAAAAGCTTTATAAAATGAACCGGGGAGCAAATACAAAAATCTGGAAGTCCAATGCGAGAGGTGTAGATCTGAACCGAAATTATCCGGTACGGTTCCGTCATCAGGGAAAAAGAGGCAACATGGGTTACAGTGGACCAAAAGCCTGCAGCGAGAGTGAGACCCGTGCGATCAAGGGACTCACAGACAGACTGAAATCCCGTCATAATCTGCAGGGGGTAGTCAGTTATCATGCCATGGGTTCTATTATCTTTGGAGGAAGCGGTCTGGGAGGAAAGCTTCAAAAGAATACCGACAGGCTTTATTATCAGACACGCAGACTCACAGGATATGCCAGTGCAGTAAGCTATCATTCCTCCTCAGGAGGAGACGGAAATTATCTGACTTATATTCAAAATATAAAACGTGTACCGGGAATTACACTGGAGATTGGAAGGATAACCTGTCCGGGACCGGCCTGGGAGTATCCTTCTATATGGAAGAGAAACAAATTGGTTGTGATCAATGCAGCAAAGCTGTTTAAATAGAAAGTCTCAAGTATCATTTTAACCGGGAACCAATATACGAAAGCGGAGGAATCAGCGATGGAGAGAAATGGAGAAAATTTAAAGATTGATTTTCACGGAAATAAACTGGAGCTGGCATTGGACGAGATTAAGTACTTTGAGGGAAGAGCCATGCGGATCTTTGTAACGATGATGGATGAACATCAGATCAGCTTTGACGGCAATCTGGATGAACTTTGGGAAATGCTGGATGGCACACATTTTATCCGGTGCCATCCAAACTATCTGGTGTCATGTAAGGCAATCTCGGCAGTTTATCCGGCACATATCCTTCTGGATAACCGTCTGATCGCCATCAGTCCGTATTATCATGAGATGATCTGCAGCAAGGTAGATGAACTCCAGATGTGGCTGCGTCAGAGAAGAGCGAAGGAGGAGTGGGGAATTCTGCAGGGAATTTCCGGTACCTACGAGGGAACTCTGATCCCAATCCGCAGGGATGAGGATGTTGTGATCGGCAGGGATCCGGAGGAAGCCGATGTCATCTTTGAAACACCGGAGATCAGCCGGAAGCATTGTTCCATCAGTTATCTGGGGCCGGAAGAGGGCTTTCTGATCGCAGATTTTTCCACCAACGGTACTTATGTTCTCGGAGGAGACGAGCTTCCGGCGGGACAGCCGGTACAGGTTCCCGTGGGAAGCCGTATCTCTCTTTCAAATGGAAAAGCAGTATTTGTTCTGGTTTGATCCGGCATCTGTGACCGAAGAAACTGTTATTGATAAAAAACAGCATTATCAGTAGGTGAAAAAAGTGTAAATATTTTGTTAAGTTCGCACTTTTCCGACAAAAATGAACCTCCCATTCTTTACATTTGATTTTTTAAGTGATAAAATGTTATCAGAAACTATATTAAGGAGGATTCTATACAAATGGCAAGAGCTAAACAATCTATGGATGGAAATACCGCCGCAGCTCATGTAGCGTATGCCTACACAGAAGTAGCAGGTATCTATCCTATCACACCTTCCAGCCCTATGGCTGATTCCGTTGACCAGTGGTCAGCAGCAGGACAGAAAAATATCTTCGGTAATACCGTAAAGGTTGTAGAGATGGAGTCCGAGGCAGGTGCAGCAGGTACCGTACACGGTTCCCTTGCAGCAGGTGCACTGACTACTACATTTACAGCATCCCAGGGTCTTCTGCTGATGATCCCTAATATGTATAAGATTGCCGGTGAGCAGTTACCATGTGTATTTGATGTATCTGCACGTACAGTATCTACACATGCACTGAATATCTTTGGTGATCACAGTGACGTTTACGCTTGTCGTCAGACCGGTTTTGCTATGCTGGCTGAGACAAACCCACAGGAAGTTATGGATTTAAGCCCGGTTGCACATCTTGCAGCGCTTGAGGGTAAGGTTCCGTTTATTAACTTCTTCGATGGTTTCCGTACTTCCCATGAGATTCAGAAGATCGAGAAGTGGGACTATGAGGATCTGAAGGAAATGTGTCCGATGGACGCTGTTGAGGAGTTCCGTGCACACGCATTGAATCCTGAGCATCCGGCAGCTCGTGGTTCTCATGAGAACGGTGATGTATTCTTCCAGCATCGTGAGGCTTGTAACAAGGCTTATGATGAGCTTCCTGCAGTAGTAGAGAAGTACATGGGCAAGATCAATGAGAAGCTTGGTACAGATTATGGTCTTTTCAATTATTATGGTGCTCCTGATGCAGATCGTGTTATCATCGCAATGGGTTCTATCTGTGATGTTGCAGAGGAGGTAATTGATTATCTTACAAAGGCCGGAGAGAAAGTCGGACTCATTAAGGTTCGCCTGTATCGTCCATGGTCTGCAGAGGCTCTTCTGAAGGTAATTCCTAAGACAGCTAAGAAGATCGCTGTTCTTGATCGTACAAAGGAGCCAGGTTCTCTTGGTGATCCTTTATTCCTTGACGTTGCCGCTACTCTTCGTGAGGCTGGTATGAACGATGTTGTTCTGACTGGTGGTCGTTATGGTCTTGGTTCTAAGGATACTCCTCCTTCATCTGTATTTGCTGTTTACACAGAGCTGAAAAAAGATGCTCCTAAGCCACGTTTCACGATCGGTATCGTGGATGATGTTACAAATCTCAGTCTTCCTGAGGTTAAGCCGGCTCCTATCACTTCTGCACCAGGTACAAAAGAGTGCAAGTTCTGGGGTCTTGGTGGAGATGGTACTGTAGGTGCCAACAAGAACTCTACAAAGATCATCGGTGATCACACAGACAAGTATATTCAGGCATACTTCCAGTATGATTCCAAGAAGACCGGTGGTGTTACTATTTCCCACCTTCGTTTTGGTGACAACCCGATCAAGAGCCCATATTACATCAACCAGGCTGACTTCGTAGCTTGTCATAATCCTGCATATGTAATCCAGGGTATGAAGATGGTTCAGGATGTTAAGCCGGGCGGAGTATTTATGATCAACTGCCAGTGGTCAGATGAAGAGCTTGATAAGCATCTGAACGCTGAGGCAAAGAAATATATCGCTGACAACAACATTCAGCTTTACACCATCAACGCAATCGATAAGGCTATCGAGATCGGTATGGGTAAGCGTACCAACACAATCCTTCAGTCAGCATTCTTCAAACTGGCTGACGTAATGCCTATTGATGATGCGGTTGAGTTTATGAAGCAGGCAGCTAAGAAGTCTTATTCTAAGAAGGGTGATGCTGTCGTAGAGATGAACTACAAGGCAATTGATGCCGGACTTGATGCAGTTCATAAGGTAGAGATTCCGGATTCATGGAAGAATCCTGCACCGGATGCTCCTGCTAAGGATTTAGAGGGACGTCCAGAGGTTGTTAAGCTTGTGAAGAATCTTCTTGAGCCAATCTCTAAGATGGATGGTGACAGCCTCCCTGTATCTGCATTCGTTGAGAATCCGGATGGTCAGTTCGAGACGGGTGCTTCTGCATATGAGAAGCGTGGTACAGCCGTTACTGTTCCTGTATGGGATCCAAACACATGTATCCAGTGTAACAACTGTGCATTTGTATGTTCTCACGCAACAATCCGTCCATTCCTTCTGTCAGAGGATGAGGTTAAGGCTGCTCCGGAGCAGATCAAGCTTTCTGATACAAAGCCAAAGGCTGGCGAGTACAAGTTCGTAATGAGCGTATCTCCACTGGATTGTATGGGATGTGGTGAGTGTATCACTGTATGTCCTAAGGCAGCAGATGGTGCGATCAAGATGGTACCACAGGAGTCTCAGGCAGATCAGCAGCCGGTATTTGATTATCTGGTAGCAAACGTTGGTAAGAAAGACAGCGGATTTGCTGATACTACTCCTAAGGGAAGCCAGTTCAACCAGCCACTCCTTGAGTTCTCAGGAAGTTGTGCAGGTTGTGCAGAGACATCTTATGCACGTCTCGTAACACAGCTGTTTGGTGAGCAGATGTACATCTCCAATGCAACAGGATGTTCTTCTATCTGGGGTAACCCGGCTGCAACTTCACCATATACAGTAAACAAGGACAGCAAGAAGGGACCTGCTTGGTCTAACTCTCTGTTCGAGGATAACGCAGAGCATGGTCTTGGTATGTATGTAGGTCAGAAGTATCTTCGTGATCAGGCAATCGAGACATTGAAGGAAATCGCAGCATCTGATGAGGCATCTGCTGATGTAAAGGCTGCAATCGATAAATACCTTGAGACAAAGGATGATACAAAGGCAAACGTAGAGCCTACAAAGGCACTGATCGCTGAGCTGGAGAAATGCGGATGCGAGAAGTCCAAGGCAGTACTTGCTAAGAAGGATTACCTTTCTAAGAAGTCTGTATGGATCTTCGGTGGTGACGGATGGGCATACGATATCGGATTTGGTGGTCTTGACCACGTACTTGCATCCGGTGAGAATGTCAATGTAATGGTATTCGATACAGAGATGTATTCTAATACAGGTGGACAGGCATCTAAGGCTTCCAACATCGGTGAGGTTTGTCAGTTCGCTGCTGCTGGTAAGGAGATTGGCAAGAAGTCTCTGGCAGAGATCGCTATGAGCTATGGCTATGTATATGTAGCACAGATCGCTCTTGGTGCAAACATGGCTCAGGCTGTTAAAGTTTTAGCAGAGGCAGAAGCTTACAACGGACCGTCCTTAATCATCGGTTATGCTCCATGTGAGTTACACGGTGTAAAAGGTGGAATGAACCACTGCCAGGATGAGATGAAGAAAGCAGTAGCTGCTGGTTACTGGAACCTCTTCTCCTTCAACCCAGCTCTGAAAGCTGAAGGAAAGAATCCATTCACATTAACATCTAAACCAGGCGATGGAACATATCAGGAGTTCTTAAATAACGAGACACGTTACAGCAGATTAACAAGATCCTTCCCAGAAAGAGCTGCAAAACTCTTTGCTGCATCTGAGGAAGCTGCAAAAGCTCGTTACGAACATCTGTTAAGATTAGTTGAGTTATACAAATAAGATTTGGACATTGTCTGAGTCATTGTAAATTCCAGAAAGCCCGGAAAGGCGTAAGCCTTTCCGGGCTTTCTGCATTCAGGACAATAGAATGTTCGCGGAACATTCATTTTATTGTTTATAGAGAAAATGAAAAAAAGATTTTTTGTAGATAGTAGATTTTAAAAGATAGAAAGTTTATAATAACAATCATCAATCCGAATGATAAGAAAAGGAATTGTGACAAACCTATGAAATCAGTTTTAGAAATCTGCTGCGGCAGTTTTGAAGATGTAAAAACAGCATATGAAAATGGTGCCGACAGGGTAGAATTAAACAGTGCATTATATCTTGGCGGTCTTACCCCGTCACTGGCAAATCTGATCTGCGCGAAGGAACAGTGTGAGATTCCTGTTGTGGCGATGGTACGTCCGAGAGGTGGTGGATTCTGTTATTCTGCGGAGGAATATCAGACAATGATTTTGGATACAAAACTTTTGCTGGAGCATGGAGCAGACGGGATTGCTTTCGGATTTTTAAAAGAGGATCAAACCTTAGATACAGAACGTACAAAAGAAGTCATCTATCTGATACATGAGCAGGGAAGGGAAGCGGTGTTTCACCGCGCTTTTGACTGTGTTGCCGATCAGAAGAAAACGATCGAGCAATTGATTGGGCTTGGGGCAGACCGAATCTTAACGAGCGGCGGCGCACCGGATGTGTGGAGTGGAAGAGAACGGTTAAAACAGCTTCAGAAGGAATATGGAAGTGAGATTGAAATTCTTGCCGGAAGCGGTGTGAATGAGAACAATGTTAGAGAACTAATGACATATACAGGAGTTCATCAGGTACACAGTTCATGCCGGGTATGGAAAAAAGACATCACAACTTCGAATGAATACGTTGATTTCTCCTATGCAGGAATACAGGAAAAGAATCAATATGAAGTGGTGGATGCAGCAAAAGTACACAGACTGGCAGAATTGTGTTGACAAATACTTTGTGAAAACTTATAATAAAATTATGTTTTAAGGATAGTTCACATGCAAATGTACTAAACCGGAAAAGTAAGACGCCGTTGGCTGCGTGAACTTTTTCGGCTTTTTTAATTTTGACGGCAGATTCCCAAAATGGTATCAGCTGTCTGGTGAGGAGGAGCAAATGCAGAACATAACCGGAAAGATTGCATTCGGGGGAATCGCAATCGGAAAAATCAAAGAGATTTCCAAAGAAAACAATGTAGTCAGACGAGTGAAGATTGAGGATGCGAAAGCAGAGATCGCACGTTTTGAGGCAGCCAGAGATCAGGCGGCAGAAGAACTGAAAGGACTTTATGACAAAGCGGTCAAAGAAGTAGGAGAGGCAAATGCAGCCATTTTTGAAGTGCACCAGATGATGTTGGAGGATGAAGACTATCTTGATTCTGTCCGGAATATCATCGAGGCACAGTCCGTCAACGCAGAGTTCGCCGTGGCAACGACTGGCGATAACTTTGCCAGAATGTTCGCAGATATGGACGACGATTATATGAAGGAACGTGCAGCAGATGTGAAGGACATCTCGGAGCGTGTGATCCGTGTTTTATCGCAGAAAGAAGAAAAGGTGAACACTTCTGGAGCAGAAAAAGAAAAATATATCATAGCAGCAGATGATCTTGCACCGAGTGAGACGATCCAGTTAGACCGTGAGACAGTGCTTGCCTTTGTGACACGACATGGCTCTACGAATTCACATACCGCAATCCTGGCGAGGACGATGAACATTCCGGCTCTGGTATCCACAGCAGTTCCGAAAGAAGTGAATGGAAAAATGGCGATCGTGGACGGATTCAAGGGGATCGTGATCATTGATCCGGATGAGGAGACATTAAGAGAATATGAGAAAAAGCAGCAGGACGAAAAGAACCGTCAGGAATTACTGCAGCAATTAAAGGGAAAGCCGACCGTCACGAAAGAGGGCAAAGAAATAAAATTGTATGCCAATATCGGCGAAGTGAAAGATTTAGGCGCTGTTTTACAGAATGATGCAGCAGGTATCGGACTTTTCAGAAGTGAGTTTTTATATTTGCAGAGTGACCATTTCCCAACAGAGGATGAGCAGTTCCAGTCCTATAAAACGGTTGCGGAAGTGATGGCAGGAAAAAAAGTCATTATCCGTACTCTGGATATTGGAGCAGACAAGCAGATCGATTACTTTGGACTCGAACACGAGGACAATCCGGCGCTTGGTTACCGTGCCGTGAGGATCTGTCTGGATCAGCCGGATATTTTCAAGACACAGTTGAGAGCACTGCTCCGCGCCAGCATGTTCGGCAATATTTCCATTATGATCCCGATGATCGCATCGGTATGGGAAGTGAGAAAAGTCAAAGAGATCATGGAAGAGGTAAAAGCAGAAATGACCTCAGAAGGCATTCCGTTTAAAAATGTGGAATTTGGCATTATGATCGAGACACCGGCAGCGGTGATGATCGCAGATGAACTGGCAAAAGAGGTTGACTTTTTCAGTATTGGAACCAACGACCTGACACAGTATACGCTCGCGATCGACAGGCAGAATGCAAAGCTTGACCAGTTTTATGACTCCCATCATCCAGCAGTGCTCAAGATGATCCAGATGGTCATTGACAGCGCACACAAAGCGGGAATCTGGGCAGGTATCTGTGGGGAACTCGGGGCAGACTTAACGCTTACGGAGACATTTGTAAAAATGGGAATTGATGAATTATCGGTATCACCGGCAATGGTGCTGCCTGTAAGAGATAAAATATTAAATGCTTAATGTTTAAGGAGGAAATGAAAATGAAATCATTCAGTTACACAGTAAAAGACGAGTTGGGAATCCATGCAAGACCGGCAGGGATGCTTGTAAAGGAAGTGAAAAATTTCCAGAGCAAAGTAACACTTGAAAAAGATGGAAAATCCGTAGATGCTTCCCGCCTGATGGCAGTTATGGGAATGGGAGTCAAAAAAGATCAGACTGTGACTGTAACGGTAGAAGGCGACGACGAAGATGCAGCATGTGATGCAATAAAAGCGTTCTTTGAAACGAATCTGTAAAACTCCGGTAGAAGATGGAAAAGATATTGGCTATTATGTATAGGTTTTAGATGCATATATAGTAAATGCTTACAAAAAAGAAAAATAAGCAGGAATAAAACTTGACATAATAAACAATGAATGTTAAAATTTTCTTAAATCAAGCGAATAAAATATTGGATTGTTACTGATAAGCAGGCAAAACCAGATTTTACATTTCTATACTTGGATTTTGTAAAATTTGGTTTTTCTTTTTAGAATGCACAGTAAAACAGAGGCTTTTATCAAATAAAAACGGAGTGGCATATGGTTATCCAGAAAGTGATTAATAACAACGTAATATCAGCATATGATGAGAATCAGCAGGAAGTTGTTATCATGGGTAAGGGGATTGGATTCAAGGCACATACGGGTGATGCGATTGATGAGAGCAGGGTCGAGAAGGTTTTCCGGATTGAGAACGAGAAGCTTTCCCGGCAGTTTCAGGAAATTTTAGAGAACATTCCATTAGAGCATATGCAGCTCACGAGTGATATCATTACCTATGCGAAAAAGAATCTGAATGTACAGTTGAATCAGAGTATTTATATCACACTGACAGATCATATCAATTTTGCGATTCAGAGACAGGCGCAGGGAATCCAGCTGAAGAATGCACTGCTGTGGGAAATCAAGAAGTTTTATCATCAGGAATACCTGATGGGAAAATATGCGATCAATCTTTTGAATGAAAAACTCGGAACAAAGTTTTCAGAGGATGAGGCGGGATTTATCGCACTCCATTTTGTGAATGCAGAGTACGATACAACGATCAACGATACCTTTGCAATGACGAATATGATACAGGGGATCTTAGAACTGGTCAAACAGGAGATGGGCATTGAATTTGATGAGGAATCGCTCCACTATGAGAGATTTGTCACACATCTGAAGTTTTTGGCACAGCGTCTTTACCGGCATGAGTTGTTGAAAGATGAGGAGATCGAATTTGCAAAGCTGATGGAGAACAAGTATCCGGGAGAGTATGAGTGCAGTAAACATATTGCAGAATATATTGAAAAAGAGTACGGCGGTCAGATATCCGGCGAGGAGATCATGTTTCTTGCGATACATATTAAGCGTGTCTGCATGACAGACTAAAGTACATCATAATACAGAAAAGAGGGATTAAGGTGTTCGATTTTTTGAAGAAAAAAGACAAAGGAATTGAGATTGGTGCACCGGTCAAAGGAAAGGCAGTTCCAATCAGTCAGGTAAGTGATCCGACATTCGGAGAAGAGATCTTAGGCAAGGGTGTTGCAATCCAGCCGGCAGATGGTAAGATATACGCACCGGCAGACGGCACGATCGAGATGTTATTTGATACGAAGCATGCAGTGAGCATGACGACCACAGAAGGCGTGGAATTGCTTGTGCATATCGGATTAGACACTGTCGCATTAAAGGGAGAACATTTTACCGCCCATAAAGGAAATGGGGATGCGGTGAAAAAAGGAGATCTTCTGATCTCGGTTGACCTTGAGGCAGTGAAAGCAGCAGGTTATGATGTGATCACACCTATGGTTGTATGCAACACATCGGACTATCAGACTGTGGAGGCAGTGACAGGATCTGATGTCAATCCGGGTGATACAGTTCTGATCTTAAAGAAATAAACAGACAGGGATCTGTGATATGAAAAACGTATTTTAGCCGTGTTTCTAACGGTATAAAATAAAACTAAAAGGGATTATAAAAAAAGGAGGAGCTTTTAGTATGATGAAGTATTTGCAGAAATTAGGAAAAGCTTTAATGCTTCCAGTTGCGTGTCTTCCAATCTGTGGTATCTTAATGGGTATTGGATATGCGCTTTGTCCATCTACCATGCAGGGTGGTGATGTTACCGGTATCGTTGAGATGATCGGTTTCTTCCTTGTAAAAGCAGGTGGAGCTTTAATTGATAACATGGCAATTCTTTTTGTTATCGGTGTCGGTGTCGGAATGGCAGACGACAATGATGGTACAGCAGGTCTTGCAGCATTAGCATCATGGTTAATGATGACAAACCTTCTTTCCGTAGGAACAGTTACAACATTAATGCCAGCAATCGCTGACAATGCAACAAAATCTCTTGCATTTGGTAAAATTGCAAACCCATTTATCGGTATCCTTGCAGGTATTATCGGTGCAACATGCTACAACAAATTCAAAGGTACAAAATTACCTGACTGGTTAT